>UMBF01035719.1_pt1 | contig 23417 bp, 29 predicted proteins | sample 1963901 | NCBI WGS metagenome assembly UMBF01 (sample SAMEA4835935, study PRJEB28245) | human gut metagenome | biome: gut microbiome; material: fecal sample | place: Denmark | collected 2008 | reverse complement strand
TAGATTTATTTAAATTATAATTATATATTAAGGGAGTATATCTCCCTTGGCTTTGAATTTAACCACTTGTACTTATTTATTTTCAAGGTATAATTAGTTGCCTAACACTATTTGAAAGCCTTAGAAACGAATTTAGAAGGTCGCTTTTTAGCTATATTTTATTATTGTATTTTAGTTTTAATAATTCTATATATTCATTCACCTTATTAATAGCTTCATCAGGCAAGTTGTTAATGTCACATAGACGAGGATCTGGTTTTGGTTCTTCTAATCCCAGCAAATAATGAATGGATGTGTTTAATATTTTAGACAACTTGACAAGTGTACTAATTTTAATCTCTCTTGTACCAGCTTCATATCTTGATATTGAAATCTTTGTAGTGTCAAGTAAATTAGCTAATTCACTTTGAGTTAAGCCTAACTCCGTTCTAGATTTAAATATTCTGCGACCAACATCTTTTAAATCTGTGCATTCTTCAAGTGAAACATTTTTAACATCATTGTATATATCACGCCTTATTTCTGTTCCAAGCAAATAATCTACAGATACTCCTAATGCATTTGACAACTTAGCTATTGCTTGAGATTTAGGCTCTCTTATATTATTTTCAAATCTAGACAAACTACTTATTGGTATTCCAGTTTTGACTGCCAAGTCTTTTTGTTTCATGTCTAAAACTTCTCTGGCTTTAGTTATTCTACTTCCTACGGTTTCCATATTGTTGCTCCCCTTTTGTGTAATATATATCTAATTATACTATAATATTCAAAAAAATGCCAATGTAATAAACTTGCCCATGTTTAATCACAAGGTATAATTAGTTGCCTAACACTATTTGAAAGCCTTAGAAACGAATTTAGAAGGTTTACATAATTATGTTATAGTAAAAAATAATCCAAACACCATACTGATGCTTGGAAAAATTCCATTAAAATCACCGTTTTAATTAGAAATCGGTTTCCTAAAATACTATATTTCAATCGTAAACTTTTTAGTCAGTCTTTTAAATTGTTCTATCTCGTCATCCATAGCTTTAGTCTTATTTTGAGCCTCTATCTCCTTACCCTCTTCTTTTGATATTATATTTTTAACCACACCCATCAATTCATCAACTCCCAACTTATTTAAGTTTTTTAAGTCTTCTAATACCTTATCTTCATCACTACAGTTGTGTATGTGTTTAAAGTACATATTATAGTTTTTGTAAAACAAACTTCCCTCTTTTTTATAATATAAATTTATGCCAAAATGTGGGGATACGGAATATCTACCATCTTCTATTTTAAACTTACATATATATTTCATATTATTACACTTCTCCTTAATAACATTATCGAGGATTAAATTAATAACCCTCGATGCTTATAATTATTTATTTAGATTTAATACTGGCTTTGCATCCTCAGACATTACTTGAGGTAAAGATCCATCCCATTTATTTAAAAACTGTTGGACTAACATTTCCTTAGTTAATGATTTAGATATCTCTTCATTCTTTATTCTCTCTGTTTCTGCGTTTATTCTGGCAGTTTCTTGTTCTAATAGTGCCTTTTCTTGATTTAGCTTTTCAGCTTCTAATTCTTGAGCCTTTTGAGTTCTTGTATCTATCGACTTTTGAATGTTTTCTGAAACTCTTGTTGCTGGCAATGTTGCTGACTCAACATATATACCTAATCTACCTAACTCTTTTCTAAGTGCTTCTGTTAAAGCTTTATTGACTTCTGATTTCTTTTCTAAGTGAGCTTCTAGTACAGAGTATTTAGATAACACCTCATTGGCTATTGTTTTTATTTTACTTCTTAGATTTGTTGAAATTACAGTTTCTCCGTCAACACCTCTATATTTATTGAACACACTTGTAACCTTATCTGGATCAAATGTGTATTGCATTTCAAAATCTACATTTACAGTACCATCACTACAAGTTAAATCAAAGCTTTCATTATCTACTGACCCCTCTCTTTTATCTGCACTCATTACAAATGTTTCTGTAGCCACAGAATAAAGTGTAACCTTCTTCATAGGGCTAACTAAATGCCATCCTTGAGATAAAACATCGTCTTCTACACCACCATTTACAGAGTATTGAACTCCTACATATCCAGCTGGTATACGTTCTGTACAAGAAATACCTCCAACTAATCCTCCAACTAATAATGTTCCTGTTAAAAATCCACCTAGTAACTTACTCATCTTAATATCTCCTTAATCTATTATATTATTCTTAAATGCTTTAATCATTTTAATTGCTATATTCCCCACCGTCTTAAACAATGGTGACAGTAGGAAATATAGTATCATAACAAATATTATTGTTAATACATACATCATAGGGTTCATAATTACTCAACCTCTATCTTAGATTCACTCTTTTTGTTTTCTATTAATGTCTTTATTATAAACTTGTTTTGTTCTAAATCTTTAGGTGTTTCATTCCTTAATATTATGTCAAACGAGTCTCTGTGTGCAGCAACTCTTTCTAAGTCATCTAGATATCTTCTGCACAGTTCTGCAACTTGATAATCATTTAAATTAGCTTCTCTATGTAATGATCTTAACATTCTTTCTTGTCCACGACAGTTTACAAATATCGAATGAACCTCTATGTTATTATCTTCTGATTTCATTGTTTCCAAGTAGTTTCTTAATTGTATCACTCCATAAACATCTAATATTACAACATATGTATCGTCACTGTTTACGTCTATTGAATCTTTAGATACACCATAGTACCAAACACCTTCTACAGTGTTATATTCTCTAAATTCAATCATTTCTTTTGCTGAAAGTAATCTTAAAAACTCTTCTATTGATATAAACTTATAATCAACACCGTCTACTTCTCCATCTCTCTTTGGTCTTGTTGTTACTGATACAACTGGCTTAACACCCTTATTGTCCTTAAGTATTTCATTTAGTAAGAAATCCTTACCTGATGCACTTGAACCTGTTAAAGTTATTATCTTCATACTAACTATCTCTCCTTTATTTTTAATTTATATATATTTATTAGAAAATTGTAAAGCTCTTATCTCTTGCAAAAATATTCTCCAACATTCTAGACATAAGGTCATTATCTAGCAACTCTAATATAGACCCTATATCATCAACGTATCTTTTGGCAAATCTATCGCCATGTTTTAAAAGCAACGCTCTGTAGTTTGCAGCTCTGCCATAGAATCTGTCTAGCCTTTCTTCGCTTATCTTAAGTGTTCCATTCTTTATTGTATTATCTAGTGTATTATCTCTCTTGTCAAACATTAATATTAATATATAACTAAGAGTTATATCCTTGTTCTTCTCGATAGCTTCTAGCAGCATTTTATATGACTCAAAACCTCTATTGGCATAAGATTTTATAAAGTCTATATTTGACCAATTTCTTTGGTTTGAGTTTAGTGCCATAATAGAGCTAACATCTAATCCTTCTATCATTTTAAATCTAATCTCCATACCAAGTTCTTTACAAGCCGTAAATGTATGTTGTCCGTCTATAACGTTCCACATTTCATCTACTACAACTTCATTACACTTACAGTATCCACTTTCTAATATTGACTTCTTTATGTTGTTTACATTTGTTTGATTTATCTCTCTGTTGCAATTTAATAAGTTAAATAAACCATATTCTTTAGTTGTTCCTATTACTACTTCTGTGTCTACTTTTACTACTCCACGTTCTATCAGCTCTTTTATTTCATTCATTTTCATTTCCTCCTTTCATTCATTTTAAATTTATGTATTTGTGAAGGTCTTGGAAATACGCGCTTTTGCCTTCCAGTTCCTTGCTACATTTACTATTTTATACTACATTGTTTAATTCGTCAACAACTTTTTTAGATTTATTTAAATTTATTTTAAAAATAGGGAATTAAATCCCCATATGTCTAGCAATCTGCAACGTCTTTATCTGTTTTAAATGCTATGAATGTTGGAAACTGTAGTGATGGAAGTTTAGTCTTCTTGTCCATAGTTTCTTCTTTGTATTTAACCGCAACTATCTTACCAATAAGTTGTTCTCTGTTGTTCCAATACTCTTCTCTTTGAGCATCTGTAAAGCCTGATCCCACATTTACAGTGTTATTCTTATATTCAACTATAAGCGAACCAAGTTTACCACTATGCTTACCAGATCCCTCTTCATACCCTACAACTTTTAAATCCACATCCATAAACTTCTTACACTTTAAAACTCCATTGTGTCTTTTGCACTTATATGGCATATCTCTAAGTAGCATTGCACCTTCCATACCAGCATTGTGTATAGCATCTAAGACCTCATTTATCTTAGAGTGATCTCTTCCCGTGTAATATGTTGGTGCTATATCTATGTTTTCAAGGCCTATCTTATCTATTATATGTTTAACTTCTTGTATTTCAACAAGTCTATCCTTAAATGTTTTAGAGCTTTGTCCAGATATAAACTCATGTGTTGGTAACATATCAAATATAACTAACTGTATTTCAGACTTATCCTCTGCATCTGAGTTTACTATGCTTGTAGTTAATCTGAAGTTCTCGTTATCTGGTATATCATCTACATTCTTTCTTATAAGTTCTCCATCAAACACATAGTCACTATACTTTTCTAGTTTAGCTATGTCTGATGCTATATGGTCAAACCCATGCATTATCTTATTTTGTCTAGACTTAAACTGACCTTTAAAGTATGTAGACCTTATACCATTTAACTTTAATGATAAAGCTATCCATTCCTCATTCTTTAACTTAACCTTTTCTAACGGGTAACCTTGTTGTACTTCCCATTCAGTTATCAACTTTGGTATAGCTTTATTTATTGTCTTTGAACTTATATTACATCTTAAATCTTTTGTAAGTATTCTTATAAACAATTCTCTTACTTCGCTTAGCTGACACCATAAAAATGTAATAACATTTCTTCTCAGTGCATCATTTATATTAGATGTTGCTAATATATCGAGCATATCAAACCCATTTTGCCAAGTGTTTTCAAGTATATCTTCTGACTTTGTATTGTCTAGCAACTTCCTCAAATTTGACTCACTGAACCCATAATTTAAGTTACTATCATAAGTATACTTCAATACATTTTTAAACACCTCATTGTCCGAGTGTTGCTTTATTATTGCTATCTTATCATTAGAGCTGCTAGTGTTTTCTAATTGTTTTACTATTTTTGCTACTTCTATCATTTTTAATCTCCCTTTAAATATTAATTTAACTTGTTTTTATCTATTCTGTCTTTCATTATATTATAAGACTGTTCTAATACTCCAACCCATTCAAACTCAAATGAATTTACGCTAACCTTAAATCCACTTGTAAGAGCTAGTATTAAAACTATTATCCATAATACTTTTATAAAATTTTGCATCATATCCTCCTCTATTTACAACTTATAGTATTGTCATATTTAAGTAATTCACTTGGGTCGTATATGTTATTATAGTATTTATAATGACACTCTCTGCACACACTTACATATGCAACATCAGCATCTTCTCTTAATACTACGATGTCTCCATCTTTATCTAATTTGCCATTTATAAATCTTATATTCATTCTAGCTTTACTTCCACACTTACACAGTGTTGGTATCTCTTCTATTGTATCTGCAAGTGCTAATAACCACTTAGAACCCTCAAATAATTCACCTTTAAATGTAGTTCTTAAGCCATAAGCTATAACTTGTATTCCAAGTAATGTTATGTAATTTAAGTATTTAACCTCTTCTTCTGTTAGGAACTGAGCTTCGTCAACCAATACACAATCAACCTTTACGTTATCAATACATTCTTTTAACATAGAGAATAGTATTGCATCTGCTTGAATTCCAACCCTAGACTTCACAACATTAGAATTTGTAGAGTCAGGAACTACTACAATAGTAGTAAGTCCTAACTCGTTGTAATTGTGATTTGTCATAAGTAAGTTGGCAGATTTTGAAGCTGACATAGCACCATATCTATAAACCAACTTCTTCATATTATTCGCCTCTTATTTCTTTTAACTTATCTTTTATTAGTCCAACAACATATTCTCTATCTTCTATGTTGTTTACATAGTCTAAATCAGAAACATCTATTGTAAGTATAGGTGCTACTGTACATGAAGAGAAGTAGTCATCATATTCTCTGTTTAAGTCTTCCCAATATTGACGAGGTGTTTCTTGTTCAAAATCTCTACCTCTCTTCTGTATCTTTCTTATTGCAGAATCTACATCAGTCTTTAAGTATATTAATAGTTCTGGTGTAGGTAAATGTTCCATCATATTTGCAAATAAGTCTAAATAACAATCTAGTTCTTCTTTTGATATATGACACTGTTCTCCAAGCATTTTTGCAAATATTACATCTCCGTAGATAGCTCTATCCATGATTGCACCATTTAACCTTTGTGCTTCTTTTATCATTCTAAATCTGTTGTTTAAGAAGAATACTTGAAGTGGGAATCCATACTTCTTCATATCTTCATAGAACTTTGGTAACAGCGGATTATCCATAACAGGCTCAGGAAACACTGTTAAATTAAGTTCTTCTGCTAGTATTTCCATTAAAGAAGATTTGCCCACACCAACTACTCCATCCACTATTATCATATCTTTTGCAACTCCTTCATTTATTATATTAACTAATCTATCGTTAAACTCTTTGTAATTAACCATATTATGTAACTCCTCTTTGGGTATTATTTTTAGATTTATTCATATTCTTTTTATAAATTTGACATTAGTCCTTTGCTTATACTTACAATCTTATCAGCCCAGTCTGAATTCTCACAGTAGTTCTTGTTAACATCCCATATAGAACGTCCACTAAAGTAAGTTGCATCATCTTTTAGATAATATTTTGATATTAAGTTAGCTATGTATGATATACAACTTTCCCAGCTTGAGAAGCTTGAGTATTCTCCACTGCCCTTTCTAACCCCACCGATATTATTGTTGTTTATTGCTATGTTAGAAGTTCCATGTCCACTTTCTAATGATGTAAGACCCATTAAGAAAATAGCATTAACTCCATATGTTTCTTCTGCATATATGTAATGACTTGATACCGACTGTAATTTGCTTCCTTTTAGCATTCTGTAGGCATCATCTCTAGTCAGATTTGACTTCTCTAATAAGTTGTTTGGATTAAAGTGTGGAGTTTTTACATCTTTAACTTCTTTCTTTACTTCCTCTTTAATCTCAACAACTTCCTCAACTTCCTGTTTTTGTTCTGCTACGGGTTTTTGTTCTTCAACAGACTTCTCTGCTTCTTGTTCACTCCTTGGTTTTACAACACTTTCATTAGTTTCAACTTCTGACACCTTTACAGTGTTAACATCTTCCTTTAAAGTATCAGAAGTTGTTCTTGATTCTAATTCAGTTGCCTTGCATCCATTCAAGCAAGTTGCAAGTGCTACCGCAGCCATTGTGTAAATAACCTTTCTTTTGTTCATTCCCTTGTTCTCCTTTGTTATGTAAAAAATATTTTATTCTTCTATGTAACCACAGTCTGTGCAACCATATATATATATAGTTTCATATGCAGGTCGTCCCCAGAATTCTCCTCTGTCTTCATTATAAGAACCTACAACATCAAGTTGTGTACCACATACAGGGCAACAGTTCTCTTCTCTACACTTGTCTAGTAATGCATATTTTAGGTCTTCTACAAACATCATTGGATTGTCCTCAACCATCTCTATAATATTACCGACAATGTCGATTAAATCAGACATATCTCCACCATGGTCAAGCATGTCTAATATGTATCTCTCGTCCATATTTATTTAAATTACTCCTTATTTTAGATTTTTATATATTTTAGATAAGTCATCTCTTATCTCTATATACAATATTACCATATCTAAAACAAGGAGTCAACAATTATTTTAGATTTATTTAAATTTATTTTCAAGAAGTTGCTTTAAGTATGTATTTCTACTAGTATTAGCAGACTTTCTTAATGAACTACTAATTACATCAAAAGAACCTATATGGTCTAATGTCTTCTTTGATCTAGATGCCGCAACATATAATAAGTTTCTATTAAGGAAAAACTTGTGTGCCTTTGGAGTTATAAGTATAACATTATTAGCAGCAGAACCCTGTGATTTATGTATAGACATACAATACGCTAAGTCAAGTTGCTTGGCTAATTCGTCCTTGCTATATAATATTAGCTCTTTGTCTATTTCAACTACCACATCATTATCTGAAACCTTTTTAATTACACCAATATCACCATTGAAAACCGATGTTTCAGAACCATCTTCTCTTGATACACCATAGTTGTTCTTTATTTGCATAACCTTATCTCCAACCCTAAAGATTATATCTACACCATTCCTTTTAACCGAAATATCGTCTCCTATTGGATTAACTAATTCTTGAATAGCTTTATTTAAGACTATAGTTCCATAATCTCCTTTGTTATAAGCTGTTAACACCATTATATCATCTACACTAGAACCCTTTTCAAGATACTTTCCATACATATGCTTAACATATTTAACAGAATCCTCTTGTTCTACATTTATAAATCTATAATCCTTATTTACTCCAAATGTTTGGATTACCTCATTTTCATTTAAATACTTTTTACCTTCTCTTATTTTGGTAGCAACATATGATAATCCACCTTCACCATATCTAAATACTGTTGTTAGTAGTGCGGTAGGTATAACCCCACTTTGAATCATATCATAACTTATATTTCCAACTGATACAGAAGGTATCTGAGCTGGGTCACCTATAAATAATATCTTTGTATTCTCAGTGTCTATCGCTCTAAGTAAATCCCTAAGTAGGAATATATCCACCATAGAAAACTCCTCTACTATTACCATATCGTAAGGAAGCTTCGTTCTTTTAAATGTCTTTCCATTATGTTTATATTCACCTATTCCATATTTAAATCCATATTCAGGATTGTATTCTAGTCCTCTGTGTATTGTTTTAACTTCTTTGTTTATATATTGAGATAACACTTTCGCTGCTTTACCCGTTGATGAAAGCACTATATAGTTCTTTATGTTATCATCTAACATATTTATAACCCCTTGCATAGAGAAACTCTTTCCTGAGCCACCCACGCCTGCAAGTATGTTAACATTGTTGTTGCATATATTATGTAAAACCTTCATTTGGTCGTCTGTAAGTTCAACACCATCTACATTTCTGTATTGATATGGATTGATATCGCTCCATACATTTGAGTTCTGATGCATTTTTAATAATATATTAGATATTTCAACCTCACACATTCTAGTGTTGGCATATGACACCACTCTTCTATCAGTATCATAATAAATATCTTCCGAGTGCTTTATCACTACTGGGAAATTCTTTCTAGATTCAAATGCTAACTCATCAAACCTAGAAAGTAACTCTCCTACATCTATCCATGTATTTCCCTCTTGTTCATTTTGATTCAGTAAGAATCTAATACAAGCTTCAGCTCTCATTTCACTATCAATTTTATGAGGATATTTTGTCATTATCATAGAGTCTGCTGTTTTAAATCCTACCCTGTTTATTTGACATAAGCAGTAATATGGATCTTCTTCCATCTTCTCTTTTATCTTCTCAACAGATTTATATACATCGAATAATCTCTTCATCATTGCAATTGTCATTCCATAGTCTTCATATTCCTCAATCAGATCATATAATTGGAAATTCTCAACAACACCACTTTTTATATCTTCTATTGTCTTCTTGCCTATATTGTTTAACTTACTTATATCTATTGGTTCATTCTTAATTATCATGGATATAATATTAGGATAAACTCTAACCAACTCTGCTGCTCTCTTCTCTGATGTTATTGTCTTTAAGAAGTTTATTGTAGTAACTACATCTGTATCTTTAAGTCTCGTATGAAGCTTTCTAAATTCATAGTTGTCATATTGGCCCTTCTTAACATGCTCAACATCTATTTTATATAAAACATCTTCTATCATAGTTGGTAGCATCCCACTAATAGCTATTGTGTGATATTGTGGATGCACCTTTACTATGTTGTGATATTTCTTAAGGGGGACAAAACTAAAGATTTTGAAGTCCCCTCCTTTGTCAAATATAACCCTTTTAAAAAATCCCTCTATTGTTATTGTCATTTTTATCTCCTCCTACATTACAACTGTCCAGCTTGTCAGGTGAATCTCTTTCTCGTCCGTTTTAACCCATTCACCATCAACTTTTTTAGTTTTATTCTTCTTAGTAATCTCTTGAACCTTTATAACTGAGAACTCTCCAAAAGGATTAAGTTTTATATCATTCTTCTTACATTTCATAGTTATACATAGTCCATCTTTTAATCTATACATTCTAAGCTTAGGTGTATACTTATCATCTATTTCTGTAACCATATATATGTTTTCTGGAACATTAGGATATACTGATGATTCAAATCCCAAACTCTCCTTCTCAGATTGAACTTGAGACTTGGCATCTAAATTCTTATTCTCTTGAGACAATTCAAACTCTTTAAGCTCCACAAGCCTCTTCTCTACCGTAGTTTCTTTAAGGTTTTTGTTTTTAAGTCTCTTATCGTACTCTTCTAGTACAGCTAACAACTTATTGTTCCTTCCAAACTCACTAAAGAAATTTAAAGATGTAAGTATTTTAAGTTGTCTATTATTCATTGTTGTATTCATCTTTATATCCCTAATCAAGTCAACAAAGTAATTATAATTGTTATTTGAAAACAGTTTTAATTCCTCGGCTATTGAAGTATTGCAGAATTTAATAATCAATGTACCTATTTCAATGTGTTCATCTTTTACTGTACATATGCTACTTGCACTTCTCCAATCTCCAACTTTAAGTGGTATTCCTAGTCTTTGTGCTTCTCTTTTGCATACAGGAAGTTTGTCTATCTTACCACCATATGAATTGATCCATGCACATATAAACTCTTTTGGATGATATGTTTTTAAGTACATACATATATAAGCTATTATCGCATAAGCAGCACTATGTGATAAGTTGACATCAGTTATGTATAAGTATTTAATCTTATACTCTCCACTTTTCAATGGAGTGTCGGACTATATCATCACCTTCAACATTATTTGGTCAGGTGTGGGGTACTCGTGTCGGTCTTATTGTTTACCATACTCAACCATTAGTCTCTGAACCTTCCACATACTTTTACTGGTTTCTGTGGCTCGGCTGCTGATTACCATATTATTTTTTAACTTAGGCTTCCAGCAATTCTCCCCATTTGCATTAAGTGTTTCTACTTAATGTCGCCCATTATTTCATTAAATTTATCGTACTTACGTTGTAATTTTATTGTTGAATCTTTATATAAATAATCATATATCTTAGGCATTTCAACCTTAGACCTTACATTTAAATACACCATGTTCTCATTCTTACTCTTTTCAAAACTATATGATTCTAAATTCATTTCTTTTGCAATACATTCTAAAAATTCTTTATGACCTATTATTGAAAAGAAATAATTCATATGCTCATATAGTTTTGTAGTTCCAGAAAAGTTTCTATACGACTTTCTTTTAAGCATAGATATAGTTCCATCTCCATCAAAGTAACCTCTGATAAAATGGCTTATTAAATGACTCGGTATATTTGGCAATGTTGTCATTGTTTCAGATCTTTTAACAACTATACCATAATCTCTTAGATGTTTAGCCATTACTTTTGATGAAAAATTTAATCGTAAACTTGTTTCACCTTCTTTTGAAAATCCACCACTAGACTTTGTTTCCCTTATTTCACCTGTAAATTGGATTTCATTTTTAAATTCTTCTAATATATGTAAGTCATTTTTATGCAAATCTATGACTACATTATTGTACTTCTCATCTCCTACAAATCCATCTGCAAATAACAATCCTAGTAAATATGCTTTTCTTTCTGTATCTATGTTCTCAAAATAATATTCATTTAGAGTATACCTATTCAACCTAGCTGTATTTATATTATTATCTTTTAAAACTCTTGCAACAGCCCTAGTAGATATATTTAAATAATCTGAAATCTTAGGTATAGTGATATCTATTCTAGTGAAATACGTTTCAAGTATATCTTTCCTGTTTTCATCTGTTAATTTATTGTATGGTATCTTTTTGGTTTTATTTATATTTTCAACTTTATTATTAAACATATTATTACATCTCCTTAGATAAAATTATATGCAATAATTCATATTGACGAATATTTTGCGAAATCAAGCATTATATCCCATAATGTATCTAATTGTTCTACCGTCCATCCCCTCTTCTGTAATCCATCATACAGTTCTGGCTTAAGTTTTGCTAGTAACTTATCCTTCTTTTTAGCTGTAGCCTGTCTAAGTTCATCAGGATTTGTAAGTTTAGCCAGTCTACCTATCTCAATTAACTGTTCTTGGAACACTATTATTCCATATGTGTTTCCAAGTATATCTTCTAGGTCTGGATGTAAAAATTCATATTCTTCCAACCCTTTCTTTCTTAAGGCATAGTTTTCAATAAACTTCATACTTCCCGGTCTATATAGTGCATTGGCAACAAATAAATCGTTTAGTTCACTAACCTCGATGTTCTCCAATGTCTTCTTCATTCCATCTGATTCAAATTGGAATATACCGTCTGTGAATCCATTTCTAAAATTCTCAAAAACCTTCTTATCATTAAAGTCTAAGTTGTGGGGTGCTATATATTCATAGTCTTTACCTATCATATCTAAAACATCATATATAACATCTACTGTTCTTAGTCCTAATATATCTATCTTTACTAGACCTAAGTCTTCTGCTGTGTGCATATCCCCTTGAAGAACTAACTCTCCATCGTCAGATATTTCAACTGCATTATATGTAATTATATCTTCCATGGCAATTATCTTACCACAAGGATGCATTGAAAATGACTTGGGAAGACCTGCTAACTTCTCTGCATATACAAATAACTCTGGATATTCTCCTTTGTATTCATCTAATAATCCTAACTCTAAAGCTTCCTCTATGGATTCATCGCCTAGGTTTTTAGTCATTTTATTTGTTGTTTCAAATGATATTCCTAAAACCTTACCTATATCTTTTATTGCCCCCTTTGCCCAAATATATTGAAAACTTCCAAGTGCAGCAACTCTATTTTGCCCATATTGTTCAACTATATTATTCATAATGTTATTTCGGTCTTGCTTTCCAAAGTCAAGATCGACATCAGGAATCTTTAATTGTTCTTTTGTTATAGTTCCATTCTTTAATAATTCTAAAGCACCAACATCTAAGAAACGTTCAAAGTAAAGACCGTATTTAACTGGGTCTATATCTACTATATTTGTAAGATATGCAACTAGACTTCCTCCACCAGACCCTCTGGCAATACCTCTTCTTCTAACGGAGTTTGCATAACTCTCAACTAAAAGGTAGTAACCTTCGAACCCCATTTCTCTTATGGTTGATATTTCATATTTTAATCTATCTAAATACTCTCTTTGCTTTTCTATTGGTAAAGTATCTATCTTCTTATTTCTAAATCCTTGAACACACAGATATTTAAGATAATCCATTTCATCCTTAAATTGATCTGGTATATTTATGTGTGGCATTATTGGTGCTGACAAGGGAATAGTTACATTACACTTATCTGCTATTTCTTCGGTCATAGCTAAACCAAATGCAACCTCTTCTCTTGTCATATTATCACAGAATTGATAAACTTCCTCTTCTGTTTGTATGTAACAATCAGTATAAAACTCTCCAGCTTCTCTTGCTTGACCTATTTGTACAAATACATTGTGATATTTTTGGTCTTCTGCCGTTAGATAATGTGCATCTGGAGTTATGATATACTTTATATCTAATTCTTTTGCCATTTCTAAAAGCTTACGATTAACCATTCTTTGTTCGTCATCTCTGTGGCTTTGAAGTTCTAGGTAGTAATCATCTCCAAAATCATTTTTATATTTAAGAGCTATATTAGTTGCTTTAATAATGTCTTCATCCATTATTGCCCTCTGAACTTCTCCACCTAAACAAGCTGCAGTTATAATTAAACCCTCTTTGTGCTCAAGTAACATATTATAATCTATTCTTGGCTTTCCATAGTACTTATATTTATTACCTTCACTAACTAATTTTATAAGGTTTAGTCTTCCTGTTTCATTCTTAGCTATCACCACTAAGTGATTGTATTTGTTTTCTTTGTTTTTAACGCTTGGATGTTGAGGTGTTATGTACATCTCACAGCCCATTATATACTTTACACCATATTCTTGGCATAACTTATAAAGTTCAACCGATGAATATAGGTTTCCATGTTCAGTAACACATAAGGCCTCCACTCCCAACTCTTTTACTCTAGATACTAACTCTCGTAACTTAATAGTTGAATCTAGTAAACTAAAACAAGTGTGTACATGTATATATGCCATTATCCTGCCTCCTACTTTAAAATCGCAACAATTGATTTTAGATTTATTTAATTAGTTTGTTGTATGAACATACTTTGACATCTAGCCCTAAACGTTGTAATGTGTCAACATATGTAGCTCCAAATCCTAGATGATTAACATACACTCCGTCTATTTTTGATTCGTTATCCAAAACATAACTTCTTATTCTGTTGCATATATCTGTTATATCACCTTTTAATATTTGTATATTTCCGTCTTCAAACCATATTTTACAGCTTTTATTTTCTAAATTTGAATCTATGTAAATTCTCATAATGCCACTCCTAATCTATTTAATATTCTTTTGTTGTTCTAATATATGACTCCCTAAGTAGTTCACAAGCTCTATTTAGACAACATTTTAATTCTTCGTACTCAGTTTTTGTAAGCATCCTTACTGTAGGAATACATTCTATATTACAACTACCCTTCTCGCTTCTTTTTAGTTTACTTTTATCTAGGGTTATACTTGCTAACAATCTCTTCTTGAACATACCGTCCTCCTATTTTACAAATCTTCTAATTCTGATAATAAGTTGTCCGCTTCAATATTATCTATTGGTGTTCTAGATACTGTTGCATACGAATCGCCATCTTCTTCCCACCCTTGAATATCCCAATAATATTCTGCAAGTGCATCTGCCATATATTCCATATCTTTCAATATATCATCTGCATTATCATAGCGTTTAAAAGCATTAGTTAAATATTTAATATGTGATTCCATAGATATTATACAATCTATCATTGCATATTTATCCAACTCATATAGTCTACTTTCTTTATTGTTTAATATACTATTGGCATGTCTAACCATCATCTCCTCGTCTAAATCGTATTTACGTTCTCCTTCATTCCAAATAAATTTAAGACACTCTTCTGCGTATTCAGATAAGAAGTAACTATCTATACCTGTGTGGTACCTTGCACCATCTCTTGTTACAATAAACTTATCTAAGTTGTTATTTACCAACTCTATAAACCTTCTATTGGTCTCTAGTTCTATGTTTATAATTTCTTCATTTGATAGGTTAACTATTTTCTTTAATCTTGTAGGATTATCACTGACATCTATTGTATTTTCAACTATCTCTTTTATTTGCCCGTCTGTTAAACTCATATGTACACTCTCCACTTCTTTTAAAATATTTCTTTTAATTAATTTTTGATTTATGTAAATTAAGCTATTTTGTTATTCTTTATTTCTTCTATTTTATCTGATATTAACTTCTTCCACTTATCAAGCTCTATTTTAGAATTGTATTCAATTCTTAGTAGTGGCGTATTGTTAACTTTGGCGTATTCATCTTTCAATTTATCCTTTCTTTTTCTATCATAAAATCTTATTTCAGCATCTATATCAGCCATATCTCTTTCAAGCTCGGTCATATCTATGGTTTTATACGATATAGCTCTTCTGTGATGATCTCCATCTAACTCTATTAATAGGTTATACTTAGGTAAATAAAAGTCATATGGTAAACACCTTTTATCTTTTAAATCACTATATGACTTTTGAGTGTCGACTTCATAACCCATATCCAACAATAGGTCATACAATGCCACCTCACCTTTATTTTTACAATACGGACATCTTACACCATTTTTATAACTATTTGGCTTTATCCAATGAGGTTCATGCCCACAATTGAAATCAATTAACACTTTTGTTGATGCGTTAATATATTCAGATAATAGCTTATGTCCGTTTTTATTGATTAAATTAATCAATTCTTCTTTAGCTTGTTCTGGGCATTGACCAGCACACTTAGGACACCTTTGACCTTTTTTATAACTATTTGGAGTTATCCAGTTAGGTTCATGTCCACAATTATAATCTATTAATACTTTAGTTGAATTATTTACATAATCACTTAATAATTTATGTCCATTCTCATTTATTAATTTAATTAAATCTTCTTTGGCTTGTTCTGGACATTTACCTGCACACTTAGGACATCCATGACCAGATTTATAGTTGCCAACACTTATCCAATGTGGTTCATGTCCACAATTAAAGTCTATTAATACCTTGGTTTTGTTGTCCATATAATCACTTAATAACTTATGACCGTTATCTTTTACTAATTTACAAAAATTAACATATCCTTTCTTAGAACTCTCCAAATACCACCCACTAGCTTTACTCTTAAATTTATCCCAGTCTACTGGAATACCGTTAATTATTTCTATATTTTGTTCACTTGTAACTCCATTCACTTGCAACTCTCGCTCTCCTTAAAATCTTCCTTTTAATCAAATTGATTATCTTGAATTCTTGTCCATTCAGTAAACACTGCTCCACAGTTTAAACACTCAAACGTTAAAACTAGTATGTCTTCACATTTACGACTTTCTGAAGACCTATTTACCACTTCTGTTTTAATGATTGATAGATTTTTACTTCCACATATTTCACATTCTATATTTGCCATGCGGTTCACCTCCCTATATTTATTATGTGGTTGGTATAATTATTATTTACCACAGGTATTATTATACCAACCAAGCATTGACAAGTCAATATTATTTTTAGATTTATTTAAATTGTTTATGTAAATTAAAATTCATTAGTTTCCAATCTTCTTTTGGCGATATTAAAATAGTTTTCATCAAGTTCTATTCCAATATATTTTCTATTTAAGTTCTTTGCTGCTACGGCAGTAGCACCTATTCCTACAAATGGATCTAGAACAACTTCACCTTCTTGACTACTATTTTCAATTAATATTCGCATAAGCTCTACAGGCTTTTCGGTATCGTGTAAATTCTTACCGTCTTCACCTTTCTGTTTCTTGTTTGGTATACTTAGTATATCTGAAGTTCCACAGTTGTTGATCTTCTTGTGCTTACCCTTTCTAAGAAACAATATGTATTCAAATTGCGACATATAACATTGCCCCATTATTTTGTTGCCCTTGTCCCATATTAAAGATTTTATAAAGTGAAATCCACACTCTTTTGCCACATTAAGCATTTCAATTAAATTAACATGGTTTGTCATTATGTAACAATGACTTCCTTCTTTTAAAACTCTATAAATTTCAGGAATAAAATCCTCTATTTTAACATCGTTATGCTTAAATATCCTACCATTCATAGATAATTTACTTTTCATCATTCCACCACTATTACCAGCATTTCCTCTGGCAGTAACTTTATATGGAGGGTCTGTTACAACTAAGTCTATACTGTTATCTTCTAACCCTCTCATAAACTCCATACTGTCGTTATTATATATGTTATTAATTAAATGTTCCATATTAAACTCCTTTCTTATTTTTAGATTTATTTTATTTTCGGTATATATTTCTTTAATACATCTACTATGTGGTACTGTTTTATTCTACACATTGCAGTTGAATTAATTTCTGATTTCCAGTCTATATTATGTAATAAATTTATAATATCGTCTTTTATATCTATGTTGTTTATCTTTATTTTGTACTCACCACTATAACTTTCATCATCTGAAAGTATCTTTCCAGCAGTTGCATCTCCCCAATAGCACATTCTTATATCATAATCAAAATCATTGTATTTCTTACTGTCTTGTCTTACTATTGTTATGTCTTTTAATTTGTTATTAGGTTTCTTGTTTGGTCTTCCGTTCTCTGGTCTTACATATATATTAAAACAACAATGAACCTTTCTACAGTTGCTAAATGTCAACTCTCCCAAGTCTTCTGAATGCAATAAGTCAAATTGATAAAAAGTTTTAGTGTTGTTAAGTTGACTTATTGGGAGTATAAACACTATGTAATCGCATATTTCAATAGACTTTTTAAAAAACTTACTGGCCAATCCCAATCTAGTTCCAAAAGGCGGGTTTCCTATAACACACCTTCTGGGAACATAGTCTAATGGATAAGTAAGATAGTCTGCTTTTATAATGTCTTCACATTCTGGCTCTATGTCTATGGCAATAACATCTAATCCACTAGTTGCAAGATAGTTGCTGAACACACCATTTCCAGCACTTGGCTCTAAGAATTCACTTATTTCATATCCACTATTTTTTAATATGTCCCAAGCTCTATTTGCACAATATTGCATATCATCATATGAAGTGTAATATTTGTCTAAGTCTAACTTGCCACTGTTTTTGCTTTCTATGTACTTAAATTTCATTTTAGTTCTCCTTTTTTAATTTATGTAAATTTTTACAACATATCTAATTCTGCCAATATATCAGATTCTTCCTTTTTATATTCCTCATTTTGTTTCTTTAAATCATCTATGTATTGCTTATGATACTTGCAATCTTTATTAACCCCACATAGGTTGTTGCAGTAATAAGCTGTTTTATCATTTTCTAACTTATTGTTCTCCCAATTAGATAAATCTTCACCCTTAGCTTGAATATCAAGCACAGCCTTATTCATATTATTAATTAATGTATCTACATTCTCTTGACTAACCTCTCCATATACATATGCGTCTTCTAACATGTAATTCTTAGATATATCTTTTGGAAGTGTATCTAAATTATTATTAGATAGACAATCTGCATATGCAACCTCAGCTTCAACATCAGACATTCCATATGCTATCATATCCTTCTTTAACTGAGTGCTTATAGCTTCTACCCACCTATGTCTTTCTCCACACCTAACAACTGGATTTATTTCGTATTTTGATACAACTTCATCAGGAAGACTGCTTAAATTACCTTCTTCTGTAAGTTTCTCTATTATACATTTTAACTCTTTGGTTGTTAGGTCTGTATATACTTCCAATATATCTTTTTTAAGTTGAGGTGAAAGCTTTTTAATCATCTCTTCCTTTCTCATTGTACTAGTGGTAAGCTTTCCATTCTTCATATATGTAACACTGACCATATGGTCATATCTTATATTTGTGTATTTTAAGAAATTCCATCTTATCTTTATTGTTTCTAATGGTATTCCTAATTGAGTTAATGCTAATGCATATAATAATAACTGTTCTTGCTTGTGCAGCAGATTCTCTCCTTTATATTCTGTACCCATTGAAGATGTCTTATAATCTGTTATGTTATAAAAACCATCTTCATCTTTATGAATAGCATCCACATATCCTATAAATACAGCTAATCCTGTGTCAACCCAAACCTCTCTTTCTGATAATACCTTTTGGGTTATTGGGATATGATTATTGAAGAAATGTATCATTGACTCTTTATACTTTTTAATCATCTTTTCGTTTTGAGAATCATCTTTTACAAATCTTAAATCCGCCATTTCATAGTCTAAGAATGAGCTTTCAAACTTTTTAAGCATATCTTCATACTTTATCTCACCATTGTAAAAATCTTCTAGTGCATCGTGACTTAATCCACCAAGTATTCCCCAAAGATTATTTCTATTTTCAACCTTTAGTATTCTACTTAAATAATATTCATGTACACAGTTCTTGTATGAAGACACTCTAGAATATGACCATATTTTAAAGTCATCTCCATACTTTTCAACTAATGCTTTTGGTCTAACTACTGCCTTTCTTTCTGACATATGTAACCTCCTATTTTATAAAACTCTTATATCAACAAAGTAAGCTTCCTCGCTGTAAAGACAGGTCGCAACATCTATACCTGCACAACGGTCATCTTCTTGCATCCATACTCCGTCCTTATCTTTAAGCTCAATAACTATATTGTCCTTACAATCAGGTTCACAACTCCATCGCGAACCGTTTCTCTTACTACTTCTTTTATTAATTCTTTAGTCATCTTGCTATCCTCCATACTGTACATTTATTTACTACTCATTATTAAGTGGGCAATCCTCACAGTCCATATCACAATTATCTTTGCACATATCGTACATAAGACAATCTAAACAACAGCCACATTCTACCATATTATCACTCCTATTTGTTTTTAATTTATCGTATATGTAAACATATGTTTTAGTTTTATGTAAATTTTTAAATCTATTTGATTAATAAAAACCAAGCATTATAGCCTCTCTTATAATCTCATCTTCTCTAATTACAGACTCAATTTCATTTAAATCACCAAATAATTCTTTTGAGAACTCTGTTTCTTTTTTAGCTGGTCTCTTTCTTAATCCTAAGTTAAAAGCTTTTGATTTTATAGCCTGCGCACTTCTTCCTAGGTTAATTACAAGTTCTTCTGTATCAGTGGTAGAATAAGCTTCTCTTAAATACTCCAAATCTTCGTCTGTCCACCTCTTTGTCGGTCCCAACTCAAAAGCTTTCATATATATTGACCTCTTAGTTCTACCAAGCTCTTTTGCTAACTCGTCCAATTCACTTGTAGAGTACGCAAATTCCAAATATCTCTCTTCTTTTGCTGTCCATTTGTTGTTCCTTCTCATGTTCATCACCCTAACCTATTCAATTATTTTAAAATTTTGTTACTAATGTTAGTACAGCTGCAAACACCATTATCATCATTACTATTTCGCCCACCAAATCACTCCTTTTTAAATTTATTGGAGGGTTACCCCTCACAATAATTATTATATATTCAAGCCTTATTTAAGTCAACGCTTTTTTTAGATTTATTCAAATTTTATTCTACCATTTCTACAACATGTCCTTCGCTCATGTTATTATTACACTCTAGGCATACCACATCTTCTCTACAAATAAATTTGTCTAGTTCGACACCTGTTTTTTGAGAAATATAAGTTTTTATTATATTAATTTCTTCAAATTCACATTCATTTTTACAAGTTAAACATTTATACATTCAATCTTCCTCCAATTAACAATATTTAAATATTAGTTATTAAAACTTCCTTAACCTCTATTGTATTCTTGCTCCTACCTTGGCCCGCATTTGTTTTATTGTTAATCTCTACAACGGTCAATCCTCTCTTTTTAATAATATCTACAAGTTCCTGATTAACAATGCCATCTCTTTCAAGATAATTAAAATAAATAAAGTCGTTTTTTGTGTTCATAATCAGTTTATTAAGTTTGTCTTCGTGTTCTTTATTCCAATCAACAGTATACATATCTGACCTCAATATATATGGTGGATCTAAAATTATCAAATTATTATCATCTGAATCTTTAAAGTTCAAAAAGTCTTCACTTGTAAAATCAAACTCCTTTTTATTTAATATTTCTGTCAAAGAATTTACACTGTCAACACATAAACGTTTCATACTTTCTGTGAAAAACTCATCTTTCTTTCCAAGACCTCTAAATCCCTGATTAAAGTACCCTTCTTTTTGATTAAATCTAACCATACTATTGCTACACATTTTTAATAATAACACCGTTTCAATAATAAAGTCTTTATCCATTTTATCATTTAAATACTTTTCGTTCCAATAGTCTCTGAATATATAATAATCCTCTTTTTTAGAAAATCTGTTAAATCTATTTAAAATTATGTCTATATCTTCTAAGGTATACACATGTTTATTCTTTTTAATTTCTGTATATATACATGGCAACAGCTTTATTTTGTCATTCCCAATCATTTTATTCGCATTTGTATTAATATTTAAAAGCATGTTTCCACTTCCCATAAACATATCTATTACTGAATTATAATTTTTATTTCTTACTAAGTTATTGATTACATCTATATATTTAAACTTATTACCAACCCAATTAAATGGTGTCTTTCTTGCCTCCATCGATATTGCCTCCACCGTATACTTTTATATTTATTTAAATTTATTTCATTAAAACTGAACTCTTAATTTAAAAGCTATCCTTGTATAGCATTATATCTATGTAATTATCGTATATCTGAACATCACACACATCTTCATTTTCTTCTAACAAGCTTTTTATTTTAACAACCAGCGAGTTATTTAGTGTAATATTAAACTTATCCTCTATTGTTTCTATGTCGTATATCCAATTACCTTCCTCGGTAGAGTTTTTAGCTTCCCTAACTAATTCTAGCACCACATGACTAATATAATTTACAGTTAAAAACTCTTCACATATATTAACAATATGATCACATAATTGTGCTGGTATTAAAGACCTTTCAATGCTATTCTTTCTCCCCTGTGTTCCCGTTCTACTACCTCTTGGAGCCGCAACGTGACATGAATCACCATTCTTACATGCAGGTTTAAAGTTAGGATTTGGATGATTTGTCCATATATCTGTAGGTTTCATTCTTTCATCGCCATACTGACAGTAAGTAACTGTATATCTAGGCTTGCCTTTTATAAAGTCCATCTTCCTCATTCCACCTCTTGGATTTTCAATAAAATATATAAGGTTTGGATTTATTTTTAGCAAATCATCAATCAACATCATAACATTTAAATTTGTTTTGTCACAGAATTTAGCATAATCACTTTTTGCCAATAGGTTTCCGCCAATCTCTCTTGTTCTATGGTGAGATATTCCAGCTATAGAATAACTAGTGCAGTCTGGACTCGCCCAAACAATATCTGGAACTCCAAATCTTTCTATTATATCGTTGGCAGTTATTGTACTTATATCCTGATACCAATCTATATTTTCATGTCTTTTATCCCACTCAATCGAGTACACTTCGTGGTTTTTCTTGTCAAACGCCTTTCCTATGCTTCTTTGTCCTGCAAATAGTTCTAATACTTTCATAATAGTTTCCTCCGTATTTATTTTAGATTTATTTAAACTTTTATTCTATTTTCAAATAGTTGTTTCCATACTCTATGTCCCCTATCTACGGGACTATCCTTATCCTTTAATAGGTTCTCAGTATCTTTAACATAACTAACAGTACGACCTATGTTTAATCCATTACAAACCTTTTTAATATGTTCTTCACTAACATCCTTATCAAAACATATGCATATCTCAACTTCCAACCGTACAAGCAACCTACGCTGAAAGTTGCTTATCTCGTGACATCCAACGGCTACACCCACAGGCATACCATACATATCTAACTTCATAACAGACTTCTCCGCCTCAAATACACATACTATTCCTTGTGATTTTATGTTATCTATATTCAAACTAAGTCCATAAAGATTAAAGGTTTTGTCAAACCTAGTTTGAAGCATACTCATATACTTGAATATCTTTAATTCTTTATAAGCTTTATGGACAGTTCTTCCAACT
>UMBF01030362.1_pt1 | contig 23912 bp, 12 predicted proteins | sample 1963901 | NCBI WGS metagenome assembly UMBF01 (sample SAMEA4835935, study PRJEB28245) | human gut metagenome | biome: gut microbiome; material: fecal sample | place: Denmark | collected 2008 | reverse complement strand
GAAGCAATAACTTCAGTAAAATCTTATAGAGCTGGTAAAGCACCAATAGAAGATGCAGAAAATGGAACTACTACTAATACAAATTTAGCTACTACTCATAAAGTTATAAAGTTAGATAAAATACCTGTAAACGCAAAAGAAGTTTCTATAGAAATAAATGGTAAGGAATTAGTTAATGGAAACGCTTCAAGCAAAGCTGTTTCAGGAAAACCAGTGACTTCTGCCAGTGCTATAGTAGAAGGTGAGTTTATGGTGGTTAAAGGAAAGAAGGGTGAGACATTTGATGGTCAAGGTACTGCTTATATAGTTTTAATAAATGCAGATGCTACTAAACTAGCTAATCAAACATTAAAGGTTATGCCTTATGTTTATAAAACAGAAGCTGGTAAAACAACTACTTTAACAATAGATTCAAAAACATTTGCAGAAGGTGGAGAACTATGGTTACAAACTATAGAAAAAGATGAAAAACAAAAAGCTACTGCATATGTATACTTCGTATTTGAAAATGCTATGCCAGAAGGTAACTTTGAAATAAATACTGTTTCTGAAGTTCAACCAAATGATATGACTATAAATATGAGAATTCTACCTAATGAAGATGGAGAATTATACAGAATAATTAGAGAAGAAATATAGTTTTAAATTAAATAAATCTAAAAATGCTTTACTATACCCATCATACATAATAAGTATGGGTGGGTATAAATAAGGCATTTTTTTAAAAAAATAAGTTTGATTAAAACAGGAATTTTAAAGAAAATTAAAATATAAAAGATGAGGGGGGTTATTTTATGGATATAGGGTGCTCACCTTTATTTTTTTAGGAGGGTGTAAAATGGAGAGAAAAGAGTTTGCTTTTGAGAATGATTATGTGAAAATAATTAATCCAACAAAAGATATGGAAATAGAAATAGTGTCTATATTAAAAAACACTGACTTAAGTGAAGATAGTGGAATTGTATCGGCTTATCATATATTAAACAAGTTGTGTATACCCAAAAATGAAAAGTATGACTTTTCAAAGTATTCGGTAGATGAATTTTTAAAAATAGCCAAAGAGGCTCATCTTTACGATGGACTTCAAGAAATAATAAATGCAACGGCTTTAATTAGTAGCAATGCAACAATACATGAACTTCAGTATATGGCTTTAGGACTAAAAAACCAAAGAATACAAATGTTATTGTCAATGATTCAAGATGAAACAGGTGCTCTTAATGAATTGGGTAAAGAGATATATTATGACAATAAAGAAAATAAAAAGAATAGGGAGTTAGCAGACCTATATAGAGAAAAGAGAGAGATGAAAAAACAAATAGATTCCTTTATGGATGGGGTTGAATAATATGGCTATAAAAATAAAGTCAATTAAAGATTTAGAAAAAATAGTTAAGCAAGATATTGTTAATAAATTAAATGAGGAACGGTCTCAAAATAAAATAAAAGATGTAAACAGAATGAATGTATCTGAGAAGGTTTACTCTGTTTATGAACCACAAGTATATGATAGAAGGGCGGACGAAGGTGGTTTAACCGATCCTGATAACATCGATGTATCTGCAAGTGCAACAAGTGCTGGTGTAAAACTAACAATATCAAACAATACATCACCCAAAGGGTTTGATGTTCCGGGACAAGAATACGAATTCTTAGCACCTATTGTTGAATATGGTACAGGTGGAAAAAGTGCTTGGCAAAAACCAAGACCATTTATGAAGGGTACGGCTGACGACCTAAGGAAGGGTAAATTGATTACAAAGTTGATTAAGGAGATAAAGTATATTAAGTAGTATTTTATGTTCTGCTTGATATACTTTAAATTAAGGAGGACATAAAATGGAAAATATTAATATAAGTGTAGGCTTAGAACTTGATAAGAGTCAGTTTAATGAAAAGTATGTACAAGGTGCAATTGACGACAGTGTTAAAAATGCTAGTATCAAGATTGATAATATTAAGTTGGGTGATGTTAGTAAAAAAATTCCGAATGAACTAACTAAACAAGCTTCAAGGCTTAAAATTCAAATAAAAGATGTTGATATAAACTCAAAAGAGATTGATGATTTTATAAAGAAAGCAGAACAGGTATCTAAATCTTTTAATGAAAAACTTTCAAATAATATAAAAATAACAGGCGATTTAGATTTAAAAAATGTTGAAGCTCAAATAAAAAATGATTTAAAGTATTTGACGGAGGATTTATCTAAATCATTGGGAATTGATGGTAGCAAGATATCTATAACTGGTATTAGGGGAGCTGCAAGAGATTTTATAGAAACTTTTCAAAGTGAAATAAAGTCATTTGCAATTAGTCCTAAAGTTGGTAGCATTGATTTGGGTATTATTGATAATTTAGATGATGAACTAATATCGAAAATAAAAAAATCATTTAATAGTGATGTAGCAGAAGAGTTTAAGAGTTTAGGAAAAGAACTTGGAATATTATTCTCTGCAGATTTTATAAGAGAAGCCGTAGCTATAGTTAAAAAGGGTGACCTTAAAAAATTCAACAATGCTATACTTGATGAGTTTGAAAGAGTTAAGGGTGATTATGACTTCAACGAACTTGAAAAAATTTCAAATGGTGCATCTGAAGCTGGCAGAAATATAAAAATCCTAACAGATCAATCTAAGGCTCTTAGTGGTCAATTAAGGGATGATACAATAGTAATCAAAGGGTTAATTGGTAGAATAGATGAGATAAAAAATGCTTCTATTAAAATTGACACAGCTGAAACTGTAGCAGATGTGAAAAAGGTTGACAATGAAGTTAAGAAACTTAAGGATTCTGCAAAAAATGTTGAAATTGTTAGTGTTAACCCAGACTCTGAAAATAAGATAAAAGCAATTAGGGAGAGTGTGTCTTCACTGTTTGATGAAGTTGAAAAAGCTTCATCTGAAATGAATAATATGCTTAACAAGGGGTTTAACGATGGTTCTAAAAAGTCTTTAGATGAGTATAGTAAAATTATTGTTAAGGGTGAAAATTTAATAAGTGCAATAACAGATAGTGGAGCAGACTTTCCAGATGAAGAGATTACAAAACTAAACGAAAAGCTTGGAGATTGTTTTGTATTACTTGCACAGGTGAGTGATGCACATCATGAATATTTAAAAAACGTACAATCTGAAACATCAAAAGTAGAAGTTCCTGTAAGTATAGCTTCTAAAGACATTGTTGATGAGATAAAAGATGTTGAGCAAGAAATTGAGAAAGTAGCAGAAAACTCTAATTTTGAAATGCCTATAGATATCGTTGCTTCTGAACCAACCGAAACTATTATATCAGGAATTGAAGATATAGTTGAGGATGTTGAGGATGGTGGAGAATTCAATATAGAACTTGATGTTTTTATATCTGAAGAATCTAAAATAAGGATACAAAAGCAATTAGAAGAGCTTAGTGAAGAATTGTCTTTAACTGTTAAAAACTTGAATTTCAACAAAGAAATTAAAGAGACAGAAGGTTTTAGCTCAAAAGATGTAGAGTTGAATATTAACACAAAAGACCTTACGGAAAAAATACAAGAAGTAAAAACTAAATTTAATGCACTTATTGATGAATTAAATTCAGTAGAACCTGTTAATGTTGATATTGATGTTGTTATAACTAAAGAAACTAGAGATAGTATTAATGGTCAGTTGGATGCTTTAAGTGACATATTAGAATTAAATATTGAACATATAAATATATCTACTGACACTATTAAGAATATGATTGAATCTTTATCTAAGGAAATATCTGACGGACTAAATATTGACCTTGGTAAATCTAAAATAAAAGGTAAATTATCTGGTAAAAATATTGACATTGAAGCTTTAACTGAAAATATTGCCAATGAAACAACAGAAGGATTAAATAAAGTTGAGTCTAAGTTAGACAGTATATCTAAAACAGTTAATGAAATTCCAAAAGTTGAACTTGTAGATGATATCAGAAATGAAGAGGCATTACTAGATAGACTTGAACAAATAAAGGCTACTGCTACTGAAATATCTCGTATTTCATATGGAACTGATAGAAATGGAATGCTAAAAGCAACTATTAAGTATGTAAATGAATTAGGTCAGTCAATTTCTGAAGTGTGGGGATACGATGTAGAAACTGGTATATTTGGAAAGTTAAGTGAATCGGGGGTAGAACAGTTTGTAAATATAAACAAAGAAGTTTCTAAAATGCAGGAAACTCTTAATAAAGTCAAGGGTAATGACCTAGTCAATGCTAAGAGAATAAAAGAAGCCGAAGATTCATTAAAATCACTTCAAGAAAATGTTAATAGATTAGATACAAAAGAAGCTACAAGACAAATAGAATTATTGGCAAATGAAATAGATTCTATGTCGTTAGTAGATAGATTTATGACTAGATTTGATAATGCTTTTGATATTAGGGAGTCTATGGGTATAGCCACTAAAGGATTGGAAGGTTTAAGGGGTAGGATACAGGAAATTAATGTAGATACACCTATAAAGAATATAAGATTAATTTCGAGGGAAATACAAAGATTAGGGTCTGGAAATAGTATATTTATAGGACTTCAAGCTGTAATAGATAAGGCGACAAAATCGTTAGAGAATTTCGGAAATGCAAAAGATAAGTTAGCATTTGAAAAGCTTAATAGCGACATAGACAAGGCAAATAAACTTATTGAAAAAATAGGTGAAGGTGCAGTCGTATCTGCTACAGAAGTTAGGGTGTTAAGAGAATCTGTTAGAGATGTTTCTAATGAATTGAAAGCATTGGAGAATAAAAAAGTAAAACTTGATTTAAGGCTTGATAATTTATATGACAGTGGAACTATCGGAAAAAGGGTATTGAACAATGTAAAGAAACAAGTTGAATCTATGACTACAGCTAATGTAGCAACTATGTTTAATACGTTATCAAAATCAATAGATAGTCTTGACAACAGAGAAAAGGCAATTAAGCAAATAAATGATGCACTTAAAGATACAAAAGTTAAATTAGAAGAACTTAAATTTAAAAATGGTACATTATTTGAAGAAGGAAAGTTGAAAAAAGAACAAAGTGCAATATCTAAAATTGAAGAACAATTAATAGATATTGTTAGTACACTAAAAAAGAGTACGGACGATGTAGACCTAGCAATAGTGGATAAAGCACTTGAAAAATTAGATAGTGCTAATGGTAAATTAGAAAAACAGATTAACCACCAAAAGCAATTAAACACATTGGCACAAAAACAAGCACAACTTAGAAGTGCTTTAGGTGAACTAGATGGAAAAATAAAGCCTGTTGAAATTCTTAAAATAAAAGATGCTATCGATAAGATGAAGGTTGATACATTAAACGAGGACTTTAAGAGAATCAACGACATGATAAATAAGTTTGGGAAGTCTGAAACTCAAATATTTAAAGTTGATAAAACTATAAATAAACTAAAGTCTGACTTAAATAGTATTAAAGAATCTAGTGGTTTTATATTAGATAATGAAAAAGTTGCAAAAGAAGTTGCCGATTTAGAAAATTATATAGAAAAACTGACAAAGACTAGAGAGGAACTAAATGGTGGATTAAGAGTTAGTCCTAATGTCTTAACAGACCTAATAGATAAATCTAATAACTCATACAATACTTTAAATGCTACAATTACTAAGGTTTTAGCAAACAAAGAAAAAGTTGACAACCTAGAAAGAAAAATAAATAAATCCATATCTACAAGACAAGAATTAGGAGTAGATGTTGCTGCGCTAGAAAGAATAAAAGAAAATCTAAAAGGAGTAGATTTAGCTTCTCAAGATGCTAGTGAAACAATAAAAGTGTTTACTAATGAAATAAATAATCTTGGCAAGTCAGATAGTCAAATACGAAAAGTTCAAGATGTTATTGAGAAGTTAAACGATAAAATTAAAGACATTGAAGGTTCAGTGGGGGCATTTGATTTAATAAGCACAGATGATGCTTTGAGAATATCTAATATGAGAACGGAAATAGCGAAACTAAAAGATGTTCTTAAAGACATAGAAAATGGAGCAGAATACACAGCAGATAAACTTCAAAGAATTATTGATGTTGCATCTAGTAGTGGTAAATCCATATCTAAGCTATCTAACGAAACATCAAATATATTCTCTGGGTTAGGAAGTGCTATAAATCAAGGTATGCAAACTGCATTGGGATTTGAATTCTTAGATATATTTACAGACCAATTAATGCAGATGAAAGATGCTATTGTTGAACTTGACAATGAAATGGTTGGATTAAAAAGGGTTACTACAGCTTCGGCAGAAGAATATGATAGAATATCAAAGGCTGCAAATCAAACTGCCATAGAGATGGGTAAAACAACTCAAGAAACTCTTAATGCAACAACAGCATTTGTAAAGATGGGTTATTCTGTATCTGAAGCATCTGACTATTTATCAAAGGCTGGATTAATGCTTTCTAATGTTGCTGAAATGGATATAGACTCAGCTGTAAATGCTATAGTTTCAACTATGAAGGGTATGTCATTGGATGCAGATGATGCTGGTACAATAGTTGATGTTATCAATGAGGCTGGTAATAAATTTGCATTAAACTCAGAAGACTTAGCAGAAGGTCTTAGAATAGGTGCTGCATCTTTAAAGATAGCTGGAAATGACCTATATGAATCATCTGCATTAATAACTGCTGGTACTGAGGTATTACAAGTAAAGCTAAATAATTAAGGCAATAATTATTTAGTTGCTTCGTATGTAGAGAAATCTGCATAGGACACAACTTTAAAACCAGTAATCCCTAAAGCCTTGTTACTACAATAAAGGATAATACAAAACCTTTATGAATGTGAGAAATCATAAAAACAACAAGGATGAATATATGGTTAAATCCTAAGTGTTCAAAAACAATGGGTGTTTGGTTGCCAAGCCTAGAAATAGGAAGGTTAAACGACTATCGCTGAAATGCGAGTACACATCAAGTCTATAACGGATGTGGAAATGGGTTGCCCTTAACACATAATGGTGAAGGTGAAGAAATAGTCTGGTCTCATATGAAAGTATGAGGTGCAATAGCACACTTATATTTGACGAATATAAGTAAACATAAACGATTCAAAGCAAGTTGCCAATGGATTAAGAATATAGTCCATTTAAAATTCTCTCTAATATACGGTGAAAGTCCAGAGATGGATAACACCTTGGAAAATATTTAACAATTTAAATAAATCTAAAATAATATTTACAAACTTCGACAAAAATGATAAAATATAAAAAAGTCATAGTGTGGAGGTATTATGAAATTAGGAAACATAGAAATATATGGATACATTTATAAAATTTTAAATAAAATCAACGGCAAAGTTTACATAGGTCAAAGCTGCAATGATTTTAATAAGAGGTATTCAGGTGGTGCTTGGTGGAAGTATACTCATAACGAACATTTGAAAAGGTCTGTTGATAAATACGGTGTCGAAAACTTTGAACTTACAAGGTGTTTTGATATAGCTTTCAGCAAGCAAGAGCTAGATATCAAAGAAGACATGTACATTAAGATGTACAATTCAACAGACAGGTCTTATGGATATAATAAAAGAGATGGTGGTAACGGTAAATTGTCAGGAGAGTCTTCAAAGAAAATATCTGTTAAGATATTGGGATATGACATTGAAGAGTATTCTAGTGAAATAGTTAATTATTATACAAATGAAAATATGGCAATTAGGGATATATCTAAAATATATAGTGTCAATGATGCTGTAATAAGAAGGGTTTTGTGTAATAATAATGTAAAAATAAAAACATCTCATGAACAAGCATTTGGGTACAATATATTAGACATTAAAAATGATATTATTAACTTGTATGTAAACAAAAAAATGTCTTTGAACCAAATATCTAAGATATACAACATCTCTCATAGTACAATATCAAACAATTTAAAGAAGTGGGGTGTAACCGTAAGAGGAATATCTGAGAGTTTAAATTCAAAACCCAGAGATAATGAAAGGGTTTGGAATGCTAATTTTGTAAATGTATACGATAGGTCAAACAACCTTATCAATAGGTTTGATAGTAATGGAAGGTGTGCAGAATGGATGGTTGAAGCTGGAATATGTAAAACCATAAATAGTGCAAGAGATGGAATATATCAATCCGTTAAAAAAGATAGGTATTATAAAGATTTTAAGTTTAAATACGATAATCAGTAGACTAAGGAGAGCTTAGTCTTTTTTGATGTTAAGTACTATTAAATATTGCCAACAACGACTAAACGAGAGAACTCTATATAATATAGGGATGCGATAGTCTGAACTGTGGCTATAATCTAAAAATGAAACCACAGAGTTGAGGTCAGGTGTAAAGACACCTTAAAGAAGAACTTCAACCGCTACATATAAAATATGTAGTCAGTAACCTTAATAAAGGTGAAAGTAACAGAATGTAAGAACGATTTCCATAAATAATTTTGTGGCTTAATAAAGCAATTTATTATGAAAAACCTATCTAAACAGGGGAAGCCTAAGTCAGAGATGATATGGTAATCCTGTGCTAAATTCATATTATAAATATGATAAATGCCAAACGACTATCCCTTTTGGGAGTACATTCAAGCGAATGGAAACGGTAGGTCTCCTTATGGGAGAGTGATATAGTCTAATCTCATACGAAAGTATGAGCAGTTTCTTGGAAACGGTATAGGTGTAGCGAACCTATATGAATACAAATGGAGATTACGTGGATTATCAGAAGATGGGGAAGAATTAAACCCAAAATTAGAAGAAATGATAAAGACTATGACTGGTGTAGATCTTACTGATACTAATGGTCAATTTAGAAGTACATATGATATACTTTTAGACATAAGTAAGGCTTGGGATACACTAGACACAAAACAACAAGCATTATTGTTAGAAAATATTGCGGGTAAAACTCAGGCAAACGTACTTGCGTCAGTACTTCAAAATGCTAAAACACTAGATAAAGCATATGAAAAATTAACAGATTCTGCTGGCAGTGCAGAAGCTGAACAAGCTGCATATATGGACTCTATAGCTGGTAAGGCTAATGCATTAAAAGAAAACTTTAGAGGAATATTCTATGACTTAATAGATTCTAGTGCTGTCAAAGGGTCATTAGATGTATTGAATTCTTTATTAAGTTCATACAGAAGTCTAGCAGATACATTAGGAAATTTACCTGTATTACTTGCAACTGTAACAGGTGCATTCACAATGTTCAGTGGAAAGGGTAGAGAGTTAGCTGCAAATACTACTGAATTGGCTACTGCATTCGGATATAATTTACCTGGGGAATTATCTAAATTTGGTAGTGGACTAGATAGTCTTTCTGGAAGTCTAAGGTCTAATACTGAAGAACTTGAGAAAAAGTCTGCTAAACTAAAAACTGAAATACAAGCGTTAAGAGAAAATGTAAGTGCAAATAGAGAAAATTCAACTGTTATTGCGGATAGTACACAAAAGATTAAATCAAAGAGTAAAGAGCTTGCTAGTGCGACTAGACAGTTGGCTCTTATGAAAGCTGGTACAATAGCTTTAAATAGTGCTATATCTATGGGATTAAGTATTGCCATATCTAGTGTAATAGGATTGCTTGGTAAGATGGCTTCAAATTCAAGTGAAGCTGCGGCTAAAGTAAGAGAGTTATCTGGTGCAATGAAAGATATGGAAGGCAACGAAAATCTTTTAGACCAATATGCAGAAGTTAGTGAGAAAATGGCCAACTTAAAAGAAGGCGATTCTGAAAGAAATGAGTTAAATGAACGGCTAAAAACTATTAAAGGTGAATTGGCAAACCTAGATGATGAAGCATATGCCATATTAAATAATCAAAACCTGTCATATCAAGAACAAATAGACTTATTAAAAGCTATTAATGATGAGAAGATGAAGGATAAAGCCGATGAGCTTGAAAAAGAAATTGGTAATACTGGTACTATATGGGATATATTCAAAGACACAGAAGAAGATTACGCTAAAGCAGCACAGTCATCAATAAAAACTACATTAGGTTTATACAAAGACCTTCAAAAAGAGATAAGTAATGCTAAAGGTGGCACAATAAATTGGCTTGGAGATACACTAAACACAGAAGAAGCGTCTAAAAGGCTAAAAGGGTACGAAGATTCAATGAAATCCAGCATGAATACTCTTAATGAATATGATTCAAAGCTTGAATTAGTAAAAAAAGCAAAAGGCGAAACTACTTTAGAAACTATAAAATTAGATGAAGCTACTCAAAAAGAGGTTGGTTCAATACTTAAACTTGATGAAGCCAGCAAAAATAGTGTTGATGGATTGGGTGTTGCAGAGGGTGCTGTTGACAGTCTTGGTAGCACTACGGATGAAACAGTTAATTCTTTAGATAAGTTAACAAATGAATTTAGTAAATTCCAAGCACCAATAGAACTATTAAAAACTATACAGGAAGAACTTTCTAAATCTGGCGGATTAACTGATGAAACATACAGGAAAGTCTTAACATCTGGTGACGAAAGAATTATTGCTATATTATCGAATAGAGATACTGCACTACAGAATACAAAAGATTTACTAAAAGAATATCTAAATAGCGAATCAGAGGCCGCTAAAAATCTTATTGATAATGCGGCTAATAGTGTAAATGCTTTAAATGGAGTTAACAATAAGCTTGAAAATGCACACGAAAAAGCAACAGAATTATTTAAGGCACAAGCAAAATCTAGTGAGGGTATTGATCTATCCAATGCTTTAGGTGGTAATTATGATGACTTAATGAATCCACTAATAGATTCATTGGGCATTGCAAAAGATAAAGTTGATGAGTTTGAAAAATATCTTATAGATAGCATAACTGAATATGTTAATCAAGGTGGTCAATTATATGCTGTAGATGCAGAAACTAAAGCTGCATTTGACCAAGCTAAGATGAATAGTGGCGAAATATGGAAGAACAAAGAGTTTACTGATCTTGCTAAGCACATATTAGACAATAAAGATCAGTATGATGCAGATGCGGTAAATTGGGCAAATGCTATTATAGATAAGAATTATAGTAGTGCCGATTTTTCAAACGAAACAATGTTACAAATTGCAAACATGGTTTTAGCTAATAGTAAAAATTATAGTGCAGAAGCAGTAAATTGGGCAAATGCTATAAATAGTAAGGTAATTAACAATAACAATATGGTTGCTGATGTTATCACAAAAATAGCACAAATGATTTTAGCTAATAGTAAAAATTATAGTGCAGATGCAGTAAATTGGGCAAATGCTATTGTGAATAAACAAAGCGATAATAATAATTTTATTAATGCAACTTCTAGTGCTATCGCTAATCTTATAAACAATATGGCAAATTCATATGTAACCGACAGTCAAAACTTTGCGAATGCTACAAACAGTAAATTAAGCAACTTAAAGGCGTTTAGAGATGCATATAATAGTGTTCAAAGGTTTGTGGCTAGTGGGCAAAAAACAGCAGGAGAAAAGGTTGGGCTAGTTAATTCTAGTACATTAGGTAAAGTAGAAGATAAGCTTGGACTTTCTGCATTGAAAGATGTCGGGCCAACAGTAAATAAGACAAATTTATTATATGGTAGTGGGTCTACTATTAATACACCTATTAATATGGTTACTTCTATAGCTAAGCCAAATTATGTGTCAAGTGTTGGTTCTGGTGGAAGTGGTGGCAACAAAGGAAGTGGTGGCAACAAAGGAAGTGGTTCGTCTTCTGCTGGCAAAAATGTAGAGGATTTAGAAAAATTAACGGAAAGATACTATGCTTTAAATAATGCACTTCAAAAAGTTGAAAACCAATTAGAAGCAGTAGATACGGAATTAGATGGTGCTACTGGTAAGGACAGAATACCTTTACTTGAAAAGGAAATAAAGCTTCTTAATGATAAAAGGACTGCACTTGTAAATATTCGCAACGAACAACAAAAAGAGTTGGCAGAACTTAAGAAATCCCTTGCTGACAGTGGATTTACTTTCTCATCAGATGGTCAAATTGGTAACTATACTTCAAAACTAGATGCTTTAGTTGCTGCTGCAAATAAGAAAACAGGTGAAGCTAAGGAAAAAGCTATAGCTAACGTAAAAGAAGTTGCAGAAAAAATAGAAAGATATACTGAATTATTATTAGAAGAAATTCCAGATGTAACAAATAAAATAAGTGGAATTACTAATTCAGTTGCGGATCTTAGAGATGAGATAGAACAAATAATAGAAGATACAACATTCTTTACAAAAGATTTTGCAGACAGATACTACAATCTTAATAACGCATTAAAGCAAGTAGAAAATCAGTTAAATTCTATTGGTGTTGCTATGGAAAATGCCAGCGATAATAAGTTAGTAGAATTGTTAGACAAGCAAATACAGTTATACATAGAACAAGGTAAAGCTTTAGCTGAGATTAGAAAAGAAAATGTTAAAGAATTGAATGAACTTGGAAAAGAATTATATGATGCTGGATTTAAGTTTAATAAAGATGGCACTTTAGCCAACTATGAGTCAATGATTGATAAGTTAATTCAAAATGCTAATAAGATTACTGACGGTAAGAAACAAGAGAAAGAGATTGAAAGAATTGAAGGGTTAATCTCAACCATAGAAAAATATACTGATTTATTATTAAGTGATATACCAGACATAAAAGACCAAATGGATGACCTTAAGAACTCTGTGATAGATTCTCAAAAGGAGATAGCAGATATATTAGCTAAACAAAGAGATGAATATATAGAAAACCTTGAAAAAGAAACCGAAGCTTTAAGAAAAGAAATTGAGCGAAGAAAAGATATACTATCTAAGCAATGGGAAGAAGAGGATGCTCGAGATGAACTTGATGAAAAGCAGAAAAAATTAAACGAATTAGAAGATCAATTAACTATAGCTTTAAGAACTGGTGATGAAGAACTTATAAAAAGTATAAGGGAACAAATTTCATCAGCTCAAAAAGAGATAAATGACTTCATTAGGGATAAAGAAAGAGATTATATATCTGATAGATTTGATGAAGATTTAGATAAGATAGATGAAGACTTAGATAGCAAAATAGATGAGATAAATGAAAAACTTAGTGATGAAGAGTTGTTAAAACTTGTTCAAGGCGGAGTAAGGGATTTATCTGATGTATTAAATAAGATTGAAAGTGGTTCTAAGGGTGTTAGAAATGCATTTGCGGCCATAGGTACAACTATATCTGAAACATGGATAAACTCATTAGATACATTTATGGATAAGTTAAATTCACTATCTGATATAAACTTAGATTTTAATATTGGTTCTAAATTATCAAAAGTTATGGAAGGATTTGAGAAAGCAATAAATATAACTCAAGGAAATCTTATTGTTCAAGGTAATATAACTGAGGACATACTGCCTACTGTTCAAAATATGATAGATATAGCTAACAATAATTTAATAAATGATATAAATGCAGCCTTCTCTCGCTAGAGGGTTGTGTTTATATTAAAATGGCAATTTTAAAAGATTATAAGTATTGCGATATCGAGTGTGAAGCGTAATTAAAATAAAAGAAATGAAAGTTACAATTATTGAAAAATAATTCTAAATAAATCAAAAAATGAAAGGAGATGTATTAGGTGGCTCAATTAAATTCAGAATTAATAATAAATGGTGTTAATATATTTCAAGCATATGGATATAAATCAGTGTTGATAACTTCTGATGCAACAAGGCTATTTGGTGTTCAAAGAAGTATAGAGGTGGATTCTATGAGCAATGGAACTCTATCGTCTTACAAGATAACAAAAAATAGACCTAAGATAACCATTGAACTTATAAAAATGAAAGAAAATAGTGGAACTCCTGATAAGATAACACATAAAGACTTAGGTGATTTATCTAGGATTTTGTTTAAAAATGACATATGCATAATTCAAGAAAGGAATGCTGTGTATTATGGTTGGCTTACAAATGGGTCAAATTGGTTTAATTCAGCAAACCAAGGATATTTTGTATTAGAATATGAATTAGCTAGTCCTTATTGTTATTCTCCTATTCAAACAGAAAGTTTTTATGTTAACAAAACAAAGTCATTTACCTTGAGAAATGTTGCAACAGCAGATGAACCTGTTTATGCAAGAATTAAAATAATTGGAAGAGGAAATGGAAATGTAAAAATAACTAACCATAGTGATAATAATGTTATTACTGTAAAAAATGTTAAAAAAGATGAGGAAATAATAATAGAGGGTGAAACTAGGGAAATATATTCAATAACTGATTCTAATGAGAACATGGTGAAAAGATTAGAGTATACGAAAGATTATTTAATATTAAAGTATGCAGAGAATAACTTAACGGTTGAAGGGGAATGTCTAATAGAGATAATGTTTCAGTGTCCAATGATAATAGTTTAAGGAGATGAAGTAGATTGTTTAGAAATTTTAATATTGAAGAAGATGTAGTTGTTAAGGTTGATTTATATAAGAATCGTAGAGAAAAAATAGCAGAAATACCATTAGACTATGTGGAGGGAATAACATACAAGTTTAATGATATAGATGAAATATCTATTAGTATACCAAAATATAATATTCTTAGAGGCGAAATGATTACCAATCATATATATAGTAAAATAAAAACTAGGCAACAACTAGTAGTTACAACTATAAATAAAGATGGTTCAGAACAAAGGCAAAGATTTGTGTTACATGATAAAAAAGTTGTTGGTTCTAAAAATAAAGGAACAAAATCATTTGTTGGGTATAGCTGGCAAAAAACATTGGAGAAACATAGGATTACTGTGGAGCAATTATCAAGACAATTAACCAACAAGGATGATAATGTTAATGTGGGTGAAGGTATATTAGATTTATTATGTAAGAAAGTTAAATGGAATGTAGGATATGTTGATCCAGATGCAAGATACAAAACATCTACTGCTGTTAAAACTTACAATGAAAATTTATATGAAAATTTCACTACCGCAGGTTCAATAACAGAGAATGGTGTTATATTTGATAAAAAAGTAAATATTCCTGCTAAACAAGATAGACCAACATATTTAACTATAAATTACATAAATTTAAAAACTATATATAATGATACCAGTATAGCAAATGTAAATATTTTAAATAATTTATCTTCTACTCCGTTTTATGCTACTATTACAAACATTAGAGCAGAACATTACTCTGAAACAGGCAATAGGTACGGAATTAAATATATATTCACGCTAGATATACCTACTACAAGCAATGATAAGAATACGGTTGAGATAATAGAAACATTTACAAATTGCATTAATAAAAGTATATCTTGTGATAAAATTTATATAGGATATGACTATGCAGAACTTGAGGAAGTCAGAAATATTCAATATGCTACATTTGAAGCTTTTGATGATTCTGCATATAAATTTTTAGAAGATATAGGAGAGGTTTTTGACTGTGTATTTTCATATGATACAATTAACAATATAATCAATGTATATGCAAAAGAAAATCTAAAAGAAAACAATGGGTATAGATTAACTTTAAATAGAAATATAGATGAGATATCTATATCAGAAGATGATAATATAATCACATGTCTAAAAGTTGAAAGTAGCAATGCATCAATAGCTGAAGAAAATCCAAATGGTACTAACATAATAGAAAACTATGATTACTATATTAGAAATAATATAATGAGTGATGAACTTCAAAAAACATTGAAGAAGTACGATGCGTTAGCAGAAGAAAGACAAAAAGCTTGGCTTAAAGCTAAAAACGATAAATCTATTGTTCAACAGAGATACACAAAAGCTCAATCTGAAGCTAGAAGTTTAGAAGAGAGAATTAAGAATTTAAATTTTAGATTAACTCAATTCATAACTGATAAACAAGCAAACCAACAAGCAGAGGCAAAAAAAGAGATAGATGCGTTAGAGGTTCAATACAATGCTGTTATAAAAAAAATGTCTGTATATCAGAGCGAAATAAATAGCTTAAATGACACTATGGCATCAATATCTGTATCAATAAACAAAGCTACTGCTACAGATGAAAATGGAAATAAACTATTTACAGATGAGGATATACAAGAATTAAATGATATGATTGAGGTTGATACATATAATGATTCTTATTTTACAACAAGTTATGGCTTGTACAATTATTGCGTTAAATATTTAAATGAAAAGATTATTCCTGAATTGTCATTTAGTATGACAACACAAGAGTTAAAATCACATATAAAACATATCGCTGGTTGGAATAAGGTTATTAAATTAGGCAACTTATACACTCTTGATGGAGATGAGATGTTTAAAGAGTTTAATGTGAACGAAGTTAGGCTTGTTCAGTACAAATTAATACCAGTAGAAAATGGTAAAAGATTTAAATTAAGTGATTTTTCATTTTCTAATAAAATAAAACTACAAAATACTTTAAAAGTTGGTGCTAATATTGGAAGAACAACAAACAAGGTAGATGGTGCAGTAACTACATTTAGAGATTTATGGGAAAACTCTAAGGTTGTAAATAACTTTGTTGGAGATATGATATCATCTGGGCTTAATATAGCAGCGGCCAATATAAAAGGTGGGGTTTATAGAAATATTTTAGACTTTTCTGAAGCTGGTTGTTTTATAATAAACAATACTGATGGCAACACAGATAATCAGATTTATTTAGGCGGAGGAACTATTGCTATTACTGATAATGGTTGGAATACAAGTAGAGTAGCAATCGACAAAAATGGTGTAATATCTGAGACATTGTTTGGGAAAATATTGTTGGGAGAAAAAGTTGTTATAACATCTGATGATGGTTTGTTTTATGTTGGAAACGGAGAATCAGAGCAACAACAAAAAAATAAAGAGTTTGGACTTTATATATACAACAATGTTGGTGGTGTTGATAGAATATTCCTAGGTTTAACAAATGAAAGCGGTGTTAGAAAAGCAACATTAAGACTTAAAGACGCAACAGGTAAACAGGTTGTACTTTCTGAAGATGGTATAGTTCAAACTTCTCAGTTTGTATGTTGGGATAATGTTAGTCCTAACTATCCTATGAGAATACCTTATTTTTGTGATAGTGGAGTAAAGGAAAATAGGGAAATAGTGCTTAGTATGGTGTTTGAAAAATATAGGGCGTTTGAAAAAGGAACGGCTTCGGGTGGAACTCTACAAACATCTGCTGCTGGTGGTGGTGGAACCTCTGCTGCTGGTGGTGGTGGAACCTCTGCTGCTGGTGGTTCTACTACTGTATCGGGCGGAGGAACTACAAGCAAATCAGGTGGTTCTTACTCTAGCACATCGAAATATACGTCGGAGGGAATAAATTGGACTGGCTTTATAGATGGAAAGATTAACACAGAAGCAGAAATAAATGTTAACTCACCGGCTTTTGGAAAATATCATTATCATGAGATTGATCCTCGTGAAATAAAACATAATCACAAGGTTGAAGTCTCTATAAGCGTACCAAGTCATACACATGATGTACCCGGTCATAGTCATAATATAGGATCACACACACATGGTTTGCCCGACCATACTCATCAAATACCCGACCATACTCATCAAATACCAGACCATACTCATCAAATAGACACTACACATGAACATGCTTTAAAATATGGAATATTTGAACAAGAGAGCAAATGTAGCAATGTGAAAGTATATGTAAATAATGTTTTGGTTGGTCAAAACATAAATTCAGATAAAGAACTGAAAATAACTGATGAAATAAAAATAGGACAAAGAAACGATATAAGGATAGAAACAGAAACAAACGGAAGAATAACTTGTAACTTGTTTACAAAAAGCTTCGCAGCTTTTTAGGAAGGAGACAACTATGATAAATAAAACCATTAGCGTGAGTTCTATTGTAAGAGACAAGGACAATGTAAATGATGTAATTCATATGAATTGTGATATAAATGCAAATCTTAGACATTTAAATATATCTTTACATATTGCAAACTTGGAATTATACAAAGAGAACACAGATTTATTAAAAACTAAATTTAAAGAATTTTTAGAACAATCTCTACAAGAGGCGGTGGCTTCTGGATGGGATATATTAGATATAAATAATATTTAGTTGATAAAGCCTATGTTTTTATTGGAATATAGGCTTTAAATATATAGAAAAGGAGGTTTTAATATGCCTTTTTTAGACAGAAAACCAGTTGTTATAACAAAGAGAAATGTTGATGATAAGGGTAATCCCATTTCTGTAAAGCAGGTAGAAACAAAACAGGTAGCAGAGTTACATAATTGCATACCATTAAATTATAGTATTGATAGAAATCATGAAATAGCAATATTTGGAATGTATCAAGTATATAATAAAGATGAAATAACTAAAACAACGTATTTTGCCGACTATGACCAAGGTATACTATATTTTCACCCAGACCTAAAGGGTAAGTCTTTAACTGTGACATATATGGCGACCGGATATATTTTAATATCTTCCGATAGAGTATTTAGATATAATTACTCAGATGGGAGCACTGGTTCGCTAGAAAGTTCTTTTGAAAAGATTGAAAATTTATTAAAGCAAGTTTTAGCTGGCAATGTTACTGCAGACAACATATCAGCAGAGGTTGTTGGATCTAGAACAGATGCACTTGGCAAAACCTATAAATCTCTCGGCGATAGACTAAATAGTATGGAAGAAAAGATAGGTAATGCGTCTAAAATAATTGTTTATAAGAATGTTGTAAATGTAGTTAGTACAACAACCACTGTAGAGGTTGGGATTTCAGATTACGTTCCAGATTCAGACCATTTAAACGTATACTTAGCGGGTGTTAGAATGATAGAGGGCATAGACTATACTTTAAATAAAGCTGCAAAAAGTATATCATGTATGCATGCAGAACGTTGGACTAACGGAGATCAATTACACTTTGAGGTTTTTAAGAAAGCTGCAGATTTAGATGTTAGTCAGTATAGTGTATATGCATCTAATGTAATTGTTGAACCTGAGGTTTTGGGTCAAAACAATGTTCAAAAAACATTGCAGACACTAGCAAATAAATCTGGAGTAGCAAGTGTTATGCGATATAATAAGGTAACTGAAAATACAAAAACCATCAATATTGGTATAAATAACTACAACCCTACTGGTGGGGATATTCTCAATGTATTTATGCAAGGTATTAGAATGGTAAAAGATGTAGATTATACATTAAATGAAACAAACAAAAGTATCACTAATATAAAGGGCGATTGGATATCTGGGGATGAAATATTATTTGAAGTAATAACTCCGAATAAAATTGCAACAGTGGAAAATAGCGACTCTCAACCTAGAGAATATTATGAAAATAGAGTATTAATTCAAAATAGTATTGAAACAATAAGCGATTTAATTATATTAAACGAAGATTCTTTAATAGTTGATACGGGATTTGATATAAGCTACATGGATAAATTAAGTGTATATGTAAACGGTGTGAGATTGATAGATAATGTTGATTATGTTCTTACAAATAATTCAATAGCTTCTTGTATTGGAAAGTGGAAAACTGGAGATAAGATATACTTAGAATTAGAGAAGAAGAGTGCCTTTAATTATGGAAGTATTATTTATAACACTAATACTGACTTAATAAATATATTAGAAGATACAAATACAGTAAGGGTTAGCCTGCCTAACTTCAATATTGCAACAGATAAAGTAACGGTATATTTAAACGGAATTAGATTAATCAATGAAATTGATTATATGATAAATTCAAAAAATAAAACTATAATGTCTTGTGGAGATAATTGGAAATGTGGAGATAGGCTTTATGTTGAATTAGATAAAAGGGAGTTAATATAGGTATGGGTAGTGGATATGAATTAATTAGAGAGCAAGCTAGTCATAATCAAACTACACAAGAAGTAGGCGAAGCTAGAAGTGGCAAGGTAAATTTAAAAGCAAAAGTAGATGAAGTTGAGTCTAAAATTTTTAGTTCATCTGATGGTATTAAGACTATGACTGGCTATAGAAAAAACCTTTCTGGAAGTGCAGATGTATTAGCAACAGATTCTTTAAATGTAGCTGTTTCTAAATTAGAAAATAAGATAGATTTAAAGTCTAATAGCAACCATGAACATAATTACGCTGCTTCAAATACCCCGGGGGGTGTTGCTAATTCTGCGGTAAAATTAAATACGCCTGTCACAATAAATGGTGTTGATTTTGATGGAAGTAAAAATATTATTATCGAAGATAACACAAAAGAAACACCTATCGGCGCACAGGAAAAGGCTCATAAAGCTTTACAGGATGCAAAAGTCTACTCTGATGGGAAATTAACTGAATCAAGGAAGTATACAGATACAAAGGTTACAGATTTGATTGGTTCTGCTCCGACAACTTTAAATACTTTAAAGAAATTGGCGGATGCTATCGACAATAATCCTAACTTTGCAACTTCTATAACTACACTGATAGGCACTAAGTCAGATAAATCCTATGTTGATGGTCAAATGCAAAATAAGGCAAATATAGTGCATGAACACAACTCTTCACAAATAACATCTATGAGTTCATATAGTAAGCCTACGACAACAAGTGCAATAGCTACTGGTGATAGTCTTAATGTTGCAATAGGTAAATTAGAAAGAGCGTTAGACAGCAAACAGTCTAGTGGGAATTATGCTTTATCTAATCATGACCATGATACTCGTTATTTATCAACAACTGGAAATGCTGTTAGTGCCAGTAGATTAATTAACACAAGAAATATAGCTTTAACTGGTTCTGTAACTGGTACGGTTGGATTTAATGGTGCTTCTGATGTAAATATAGCTACAACATTAAAAAGTCCAATAAGTGGTGCTTGGTTTAATGGTGGAGCTATAACTGTGTCTACTGATGGAGCAGCTAAACTAGGTAAGTATTTAGATTTTCATAATAGTAGTGCAAGTACAAATAATTTTGATACAAGATTACAGTGTAATGGAACTACTAGAAATACGGTTAATTTACCAATGAGTAGTGGTACATTGGCCTTGACGACTGATAATGTGTCTAGTGCCACTAAACTACAAAATATTAGAAGTTTTAGAATAGGAAATGCTACAAAAACATTTGATGGTACGGGTGATGTAACCATTACATTGAATGAAATGGGTGTAGCTGCTGTTACTCATACACATACATCAAGTCAGATTATTACTATGAATGGATATGTAAAAGGTACTGTTGGTGGAAATGTGTTGGCAACAGATAGTTTAAATGTAGCTATTTCCAAATTGGAAAATAGAATAGACTCTAAGTCTTCTAATGTCAGATTGACTAGATTATCAAATAGTGTTACATTACAGTCTAATGCCAATACAGTAAATATAGGTTTAGCATATAATTCAAATACAGATATATTAAACGTATATTTAAGCGGGGTAAGGTTAACCCCTACTATAGATTATACCGCAACAAATACGGCAATAACTGGAACGAAAGGTATTACATTTAGTACAGGGGATGTAATATCATTTGAAATAATAAAATTAGAAACAATCTAAAATATTAAAAAAGGAGGAATAAGATATGAATAATGGTTTTAATTTAGTTAGACTTCAACCAAAACAATTGTTAAAAGCTGGAGATACAATGACAGGTAATCTTACTATGGCTAATGGTAGCAAAGTTATTGGCGATCTTACTGGTAATGCAGATACGGCTACTAAACTACAAACTCAAAGAGCAATAAATGGAACTAATTTTGATGGAACGAAACCCATAACCACAGCTCAATGGGGACAGGCTAGAAACATAAATATAGCTAGTTCTGATGGCACTGGTGGGGGAACTACTGTAAGTATAAATGGTTCTACCAACTATACATTAAGACTACCAGATAGAATTAAAGCTAGTTTGCTTGGTAATGCTACAACAGCTTCAACATTACAAAGCCAAAGAAGGATTACAATAAACGGTGTTGTACAGACATTTGATGGTTCAAGTGATATTAACTTTACTATACCCACAGGAGGAAACTATCTTCCATTAACAGGCGGAACTGTAACAGGATTGACTTCATTCACAAAAGGAATACAATCAGGCACTTCAGTTAACTGGAAAATACTTGAAACTGGCGTTGCAACATTCCCAGGTGTAAATGTCCATAATGATCTTGTAGTCAGCGGAACAGTGTCAGGAAAAGGTAGTGTTGGTGGTGCTGATACTTGGAATATTATGAATAATGGTTCAGCTTGGTTTAACGAAATGCTAATCAAAGGTAACTTAACTCTTAAAAAAGATGACGGTGGGGTTACTAAAGTAATGGTTCATAGAGACCTTAAGGGTAAAACATATCAAGGTGGCTTTGACGTATATGCAGATGCTCAAGGTGGTGCATGTGCATTATCTACTAACAATGTAACAGACAACCAACAAGAAGCTTGTTATGTGTTTACTAAACATTCATTATACGCTGTCAATACACCTTTAAATATACGACCTGATCTAGGTGCTGATGGTTATAGATTTAAAAAGGGTTGGATGACTGAATTAGATGTTAATGGTATGATAAGAGGTAAAGGTTCTACGTTATACTTAAATAGAGATAGAATCTTATTGCCTCAAGGTGGTAATACACAAAAAGAATGTGATTTTATAAGACTTGGCGAAATGTTCATGGCTGGATTAAGTAGTATACACTTTGTCACTGTAGATGGCAATAGAGGAGTCGTGTATGCCGGAAACTTTAATATGTCGTATCGTTCAAACATTAATTCACGTTCTGCTAAAAAGATTAATAGTGTATTTGATATAATAAACAGTGTAGATGTTATTGAAGATGAAGAGAGTTATAAATTAGTTAATAAAGAAGATGATAACTCTAGAAATGTTCCAATAGACAATAAATGTGTTAGAAAAATAAGTGATGATGAAAATGTATCAGAAGATGAAACAACTGTCGATATGTTAAGTACTATTTCCTTACTTTGGAAATCTAATCAAGAATTAATAGAAGAAAATAATAAACTAAATGAAAGATTAAGCAAAATAGAAAATAAATTATCAATATAGTTGGCTATATAAATATAGTAAGTTTTAATGTGTTTATTAAAGCTTAAAGGAGTTAAATTATGAATAAAAAAATAAAAACTTTGAAAAAAAGTGTTGTAGAGAGGCAAATAAGTGACGATATTAAATTAGAAGAAGAAAAAGATATAAAAAAAGAAGCTTCTACTATAAACACAAAAGAAAATAGTATTAAATCTAAAAAGGTTTTAGTAAAAACTGAATACCTGTTTGGAAAGTGTGTGGTTGAAAGTGATACTATAACTGTATATGAAAAACATTTCCCAACAGGTAAAGTTAAAAATACATATTTAAAGAAAGGCGATACATTCTTCTTTGACCATATGCACACTATCGAAGATAAAATATATGTATCTTGGGGAATTGTTTCAGGAAGAGGATATGTATTATATAAAGATTTAAAGACAAACAATAACCCTATTTCTAAAATAGGGTAGTTTAAATAAATATAATAGGAGGAAATTTTTATGATAATTGGTATTCATGCGGGACATAATCCTGATGGAAAGGTTGCTTGTGGAGCAGTGGGTTTAATAAGAGAATCTACAGAGGCAAGAAAAGTAAAAGATGAAGTTATAAGACTTTTAAAACAAGTTGGTCATACAGTATATGACTTTACTGTTGAAAATGGGACTTCTCAACGTGATATTGTAGATAAGCAAATATCACAAAGCAATGCTAAAACTTTAGACTTAACTGTGGCTATTCATTTTAATAGTGGTGCAAATGACAAAGCTGGAAATGGAAAATCAACAGGCGTTGAAGTTTTAATGACATCAATAGATGGTATTAAAAAAGAAGTTGGAACTAAGATTTGTGAGAATGTTTCAAAATTAGGATTTAAAAATAGGGGAAATAAAATATCAAAGAAATTAGGTTTTTTAAACAAAACTAAAGCGAAATCAATATTAGTTGAGTGTTGTTTTGTAGACGATAAAGATGATGTTGACTT
>UMBF01032124.1_pt1 | contig 24149 bp, 31 predicted proteins | sample 1963901 | NCBI WGS metagenome assembly UMBF01 (sample SAMEA4835935, study PRJEB28245) | human gut metagenome | biome: gut microbiome; material: fecal sample | place: Denmark | collected 2008 | reverse complement strand
CCGCTCTGCTTGGACGTATGCCGTCCGCAGTAGGATATCAGCCTACATTGGCAACTGAGATGGGTGAGCTTCAGGAGAGGATCGCATCTACCAAGGAAGGTTCTGTTACATCTGTACAGGCAGTATATGTACCGGCCGATGACTTAACTGACCCGGCTCCGGCAACAACATTTGCCCATCTGGATGCAACAACCGTTCTTTCCCGTAAGATCGTTGAGCAGGGTATTTATCCGGCCGTAGATCCGCTTGAGTCTACTTCCCGTATCCTGGAGGCAGATATTGTTGGTGAGGAACATTACGAGGTTGCACGTAGAGTACAGGAGATCCTTCAGAAATATAAAGAACTTCAGGACATCATTGCTATTCTTGGTATGGAGGAGCTCTCAGAGGAAGATAAGCAGACAGTATTCCGTGCAAGAAAGATCCAGAAGTTCCTTTCCCAGCCGTTCCATGTAGCTGAGAACTTCACCGGTATCAAAGGTAAATATGTACCTCTGAAAGAGACGATCCGCGGATTTAAGGCGATCATTGACGGCGAGATGGATGATTATCCGGAGAACGCATTCTTTAATGTTGGAACCATTGATGATGTAATTGCAAAAGCAAAAGCCGAGGAGAACCGGCAGTAAGGAGCAGCTATGAGTGAGACATTTGGCCTGGAAATATATGCCAGCAATAAACTGGCTTATGCAGGACGTGCTCAGAAGCTTATTATCCCGGCAGTGGATGGTGAGCAGGGATTTCTTGCCCATCATGCGAATGTTGTAGCTGCCATCATTCCCGGTGAGATGCGTTTTGAGGATGCTGACGGTAATGAGTATGTGTTTGCTGTGAGCAGCGGATTTGTTGAGATGATCAATAACCGTGCCAAGCTGTTCTGCCTCAGCGTAGAGAGTCCGGACGAGATTGATATCCGCCGTGCTCAGGAAGCAAAGGAACGTGCAGAAGAGCAGCTTCGTCAGAAACAGAGCATCCAGGAGTATCATATGAACCAGATGGCACTTGCGAGAGCGATGACACGTCTTAAAGTAACACATAAGCAGTAAATTTAAATCATATAAAAAGATCCATTGTCAGGAAACTGGCAATGGATCTTTTTTTTCTCTGTTATTTTGTGGATGAAGCAGGATCAGATTCGGTATTTTCCGGATCAGTAATGGAAGAAGCTTCAGAAGCTGTATCTTTGTCTGAGTTATCAGAAGTATGAACAGGCTTTTCTGTCAGCTGCTGATATGGGCGATAGGGTTCCCAGTAATGTTCATCTTTTGTTTCGGTTTCCTGTTTCAGTTTCTTTTTCTGCTGAGTAAGAAGATAAATACCTGCAGCAATGATACCTGCAGCAATGACGATCTGCGGAAGGCTGTTGCAGATATTGTATACATAGTCGGCCATATTATTCGGTACAATGAAGTACAGAAGACTTGTGAAACGACTCCACAGGATGCAGATACCAAACAGGATCAAAACCCATGCAGCTGCACTCTGATGCTTTTGTAAGAATTTTCCCATATCACCGGAAAACTGATCCATGTGAAGAATGTAATTATCCTCTACAGAGTAGAATTCTTCTTCTGACAGGGATTTCAGATTATGGACATTAAAAAAACTATAGAACCATATCACCGGGAGAAACATGGCCAGCCATCCAAGACCGGTTATGGATGCCAGTGCGATCGATCCCCAGAACAGCAGCATAATGCTAAGTCCCTGTTTTTTAAATCCCATGTACATTTCCCCGGCACCGGGGATCAGGGAAAAGATAAATACCCAGAAACCATGTTTTTGTTTTTTCATAAATTTACTTGCCTCCGTTTATAATTTTATTCGTAAGATCGTTCAGATTATTACTGATCTTCTGAGAATGTTCACTGAGCTGGGAACTTACCTGCATGGAAAGCTGGTTTAGGCCGGAACCAATGTCAAGGGATGAAGAAATCTTAACTTTTGTTTCTGGTGAAGGATGAAGAGCCGTAAAATCTGTCTGAGATACAGAAAAAAGCATGATCAGCGCAACACCCATGCCTACGGCAGTCCGTAAGCCTGCACAGAGAAGCTTCATCCAATAAGCAGTTTCATGTATTTTTCTGGAAGCCTGAACTTCCGGAGAAGCTGCTTTTTTCAGAATTTCATCCTGCAGATAGGATGGAGCATACTCAGAAGCGGCATCCTCATTCTGAAGAAGTTCATCCAGACAGAAGTCACATTGCTCCATATGCTCCAGAAAATGGATCATTTCATCCGTATTCATGGTTCCGTCCTGGAATTTCTGTAATTCATCTTGTGGTATGTGCATCTAATCACTCCTTTCCAGCAGTGCTTTCAGCATAGATCTGGACCGGTAGATCTGCGTCTGGACTGTTTTGATATTTTTATTCTGCGCTTTTGCAATTTCTGCGGCGGTTTTTTCTTCGCAGAAATGCTCAAGGGCAACCTCCCTGTAGGGGCTTTTCAGCGCTGAACATAAATGCCGGATCCGATCCTTGAAATCTTTGTCCAGAAATGACTCCTCCGGGGAAAACTCTTTATCATGGAGCTGTTCAAAATAGGTGTCCTCTGTGGGAATGGTACGTCTGCCGGCTGCTTTCAGATGATCCAGACATTTTCTGACTGCGATCTTGCTAAGCCAGGCTTTTTCGTAGGTGCCATCAAAACGGGAGAGATTTTTGTAGGCGGAAAGAAAAACATCCTGTGTCAGATCCTCGGCGTCAAAGGGATTGCCCACCGATTTCAGACAAATGGAAAATATTAAGTTTTGGTATGTATGTATCAGATATTCCAGATATTCTTCCCGTGTAATGCAATCAGCTCCCTTCTCTTCCCGCTTCATTTATTATAACGCGGAACCTGAAGGAAAGCCTTCAGCTTTTATAGAAAAATATGTAAATCATTGGATAAATGCCGTTTTTATATAGCGGGGAGAGAAAATTTGGTCTATACTATAAGTCGTCAAAGCAGAGATGCAGAAAGGATGAGACAAATGACAGAGACGAAACGTTTATATTATGAAGATGTATATAAAAAAGAGTTTACAGCCAAAGTCCTGGAGTGCAGAGAAGCAAAAAAAGGTTTTCATATCATTCTGGATGAGAGCGCTTTTTACCCGGAGGGCGGCGGACAGCCAAGCGATACCGGATATCTCAACGATGTGAAAGTAAAGGAAGTGCATGAAAAGGAGGGAGAACTTCTTCATTATACAGATCAGCCGATGAAAGCCGGAACAGAAGTACAGGGACGCATCGATTGGGCAAGAAGATTTGATCTGATGCAGCAGCATTCCGGTGAGCATATGGTGAGCGGACTGATCCACGAGGCTTACGGATACGATAATGTAGGCTTTCATATGGGAAGCGATACCATTACCATAGATCTGAATGGCCTGTTGGATGAGGCGCAGCTTGCTGAGATCGAGCGGAAAACAAACCAAAAGATATGGGAAGATACGCAGATAAAGATCATATATCCTACAGCGGAGGAACTGGAAAAAATCGACTACCGAAGCAAAAAAGAGCTCACCGGTCAGGTGCGGATCGTAGAATTTCCAGGGGTGGATATCTGTGCATGCTGCGGAACTCATGTGACACATACCGGAGAGATCGGAATGGTGAAACTTCTTTCCGTGGAAAAATTTCGTGAAGGTGTCCGTATTGAGATGATCTGCGGAAAACGTGTGCTGGATTATCTGAACATGGTCAATGACCAGAACCACCAGATTTCTGTAAAGCTTTCCGCAAAAATGGATAAGACTGCGCAGGCAGTGGAACGCCTTCAGGAAGAGAATTTCCGACTGAAAGGACAGGTTGGGCAGCTGGTAGACGACATGTGCCGGAAAGAGGCAGAGCGTTATGCAGGAAGCGGAAGCGTTCTCATCTTTATGGATGGAATGGATGCAGACAGTGTGCGGAAGCTTGCAGACGCCGTGACACAGACCTGCCAGGGCTGCTGTGCGGTTTTTTCCGGAAATGCAGACGGAAGCTACAAGTATGCAATAGGTGAAAAAGATGGCGATCTTCGTCAGTTTACAAAAGAGATGAATGCGAAATTAAACGGACGCGGAGGCGGAAAGCCGTTCTTTGTACAGGGGTCGGTGCAGGCATCTGAGAAAGAGATCCGAAACTTTTTTGAGCAGTGATGAAAATGTTTGGGGAATGTCATGCACATATATTTCTCAATGGCTATGATTACCGGAAAGCCGTTGAGACACAGAAAAACGGGCCCCGGGATGCACTGATCCGTGCTCATTTTGAGGAATACCGGAAAAGAGGAATCCGTTTTGTGAGAGACGGAGGAGATCATTACGGTGTGTCAAAACGGGCTGCCAGACTGGCCCCGGAATATGAAATTGACTATCGCACACCGGTTTTTGCCATTTATAAAGAGGGTCATTACGGGAAGATCGTTGGAAAAAGCTTTTCAGACATGAAGGAATATCACAGAAGAGTTCTGGAAGCTGCCGCTGAAGGTGCGGATTTTATCAAGATCATGACTACAGGGCTTCTGGATTTTGCAGATCACGGGAAAATTACGGGAACGCCGCTTTCAGCAACGGATGTGAAAGAAATGGTACATATTGCTCATGAAGAGGGATTTGCCGTGATGAGCCATACAAATGGATGCTATGGCGTACAGGCAGCAGTGGAGGCTGGTGTTGACAGTATTGAGCATGGGAACTATATGGATGATGAGACGATTTCCATGCTGGCAGACAGCGAAAGCGTGTGGGTTCCGACACTTGTAACTGTGCGGAATCTTAAAGGATGCGGCAGATTTGAAGATACGATCCTTGCATCTATTATAAAGACAGGCGAGCAGAATCTGAAGAAAGCTTTTGAAAAGAAGGTTCATGTGGCAGTAGGAAGCGATGCCGGTGCATATCAGGTTCTTCACGGCCAGGGTGTACAGGATGAAAGCAGAGCTTTTTTTGATATACTGGGTGATACGCAGGCAGTACGAAGCTGGATGGAAGATGGAGAAAAAAGGATCCGTACCATCTTCCGTCACGGGTCTTCGAATTTAATACAGGTATAAATATTGGAGGTGCGTGATTTCGCAGGGTTGAAAGTAACCCGGAGATCGGCACCTTCTTCCATTCCGCTTGAGGAAAGGTCCGGAACGTTTTCACGGCTGCAGAGGATCTTTACGCCGTCGTATGTCTGGAGCAGCACGGTATTGGCGGTTGTGCCCAGGATCGTGCCGGTTACAGTAGAAGTAATGTTGCGTACTGAAAGTATGTCCGGATCCTCCCCGGTGATTCCAAGGATCTTCATGCCGCTGGTGGATTCACCATTAAATTTACCGGTATAGATAATGTTTACATAAGATCCCGGAGCCATTCCTCCTTTGAAATATACAGGAACCGAGGAAAGTGAAACAGTTAGTTCCGATCCTGTGGTCTGCGGAATGACAGTCATTGTGCCGGTGCTGACATTTACGATCTTTGCACGGAGATGCTGCTCTTTTTTTTTCGGTTCAGGGGAAGGAGTAGGAGTTGCTGCAGGTACTTTCAGTGGATCCGTATCGGAGACACTGATCACTTTTGTGAAACTGCCGTCATACTGCTTGTCACCCACGAGTGTTTCGTTGATGAATTTACCGCGAAAATGGACATAGACCCACTTGCCGGCCTTGATGCCTTTTTTGTAGTATTGTCTGACACCGGTGACAGGGAAGGTTACGGTATTTCCCTTTTCTGTAACTATCACAAGGGCATTGGAGGTGAGTGATTTCACTTTGCCCTTTAAAGTGCGGTCCTCCAGAGGAGTTTCATTATGATATTTGTCGGTTATTTTGATGGGGGAAATGGCGCTGATATCTGTTCCGGAAAGCTGTCCCTGGTAGATCACACTGACCTGATCACTGGATACAACGCCGTATTTGCATTCAAGCCTTGTCTGGGAAACATCAAATACATAGGTTTCTCCATTGCTGGAAATCGTCAGGTGTGTACCGTCAAAATCCAGCAGTGTGCCGGTAAGCTCATCCATATAAACACGTTCTTCCGTGGAAGGCTCCTGATCTTCCTGTTCTGTGGAATCTGAAGCAGTAACGTCTGAAATTTTATCCTGAAGAGAAATAATATGATCATCGATCTGATCATTGCTGCAGCCTCCCGCAAAAAGGGAAAGGCCGAGAATCATACATGCAGCAGACAGTTTTTTCATTTGTGTCCTCCGACCCGGGATAACGGTCAGTCCTGTTTATCTGTAAGATCATGGGTTTCCGACGCCGGTATAAAGTCAAAGATCTGGCGGAAAGAATCCCATTGCTCACGGCTGTCGATTCCATGGTTGATCAGACCCGTGCATTCAGTACAGGCATTGGTATCCAGATAATTATCGTAATAAATATGATAGGGATTTTGGGTGTTTTTTTCCTGCGGATCGTTCATCGGATCAGTCTCCTTATTGATTGATAAGGATCAGTATATGAAGGCAGGAAAGATTTTATACATATTAAGGGTATTATAGCAAAAAGATTTTTTGATTTCTACAGGGATTTACGGAAAATCCATGCATTTACTGAAAACGTGTTCCTACAGGCTGAACACGGAACCAGTAGGTATAGGAATACTGAAATCCAAGAGAGCTGTAAAGTTTTTCTGCGGAAGTATTGTTTTTTACCACCTGAAGATAAGCGTGGCTGGCGCCTCTTTTTTTGCCCTCATTGAGAAGACCGGTACAGATCTGACGGGCATATCCTCTGCGGCGATAATCTTCACGCACATGAATGGCATAGATACCGATGTAGTCGCGATCCAGGATTCCAAGACCTGTGGCAATGATCTCGCCGTTTTTTGTTATGGAAGCGCAGACAGTTTCCTTAAGAATGGCACGGTACATGGAAGGAACGACGCTTCGATGGATCGGATTTGTAGTTCTTTTCAAGTCAAAAAGGCTGTGGATCCAGAAATCCGGAATTTCATTGGAAAAAAGCACATCGGTGACAGACGCATCCAGAACGGCATTGTCTAGGTCTACAGTCATAACATTTGTTATGTGCTGAATGGAATAGCCCCTGTTTTCCAGCATATAGTCAAAATCCGGGGATACAAGGGGGCTGATCTTAAAGATCGCAGGAGTTCCCAGACGCTTATAGACCTGTTCGCAGTAGGGGATTTTTTCGCGCCATGGAAGTGTGGAGGTTCCGAACTGTTCCACACTGTTGGTCCTGTGTGTATAGAAATAAGAAAAACGTAAGATCCATCCGTCATAAAGTTCCATTTTATGGGAAGGCCATGCGTTCAGTGACATATCTTCGATTTTTTTGATTGTTGTTTCCATAGTATTACCTTTCTGATATGATCAATTTATAAAGTTTATCTGCCAGGATCTGATGCCCCTGTGGTGTGAGATGGATACCGTCAGAAGTTATTGATGCAGGCCCGGACCGTGTAGCTTCCTGATCCAGATCGTTCTGCAGCGGGAGAAAAACGGCGCCATGATCCTGACTGATCTTTTTAATATACACGGACATCTGTGAAAGAAGGGGAGCCCAGGAAGCGTAGCAGCGTGGCCATGGAAAAACAATTTCTTCTTTCTGTTATACCGGGCGGATCATTATCCGCAGTCGATTATTTTCGTATGGGTGCTTTGATAGTAGCACTTACACCAGCAGTGGTCAAGCGTACGAAATACCGGAAAATGGGTAAAAAACGAATAAACGTGAAAAACATGAAAATTTTTTAAAAAAATTAAAAAAAGTACTTGCATTTTGAAAGAAAGTGTTATATACTAACGAAGTCGGTTGAGGGAAACAACAAAAAACGAAATCAAACGGCAGAAACAAAAGAATATGGCCAGTTGGTCAAGGGGCTAAGACGCCGCCCTCTCACGGCGGAAACACGGGTTCGATTCCCGTACTGGCTATTAACTGAAAGCAATCAGAACATGTTTCTGGTTGCTTTTTTGTTTATGATCACAAATGGGGATTTTGGGAGGTTTTACTATGATCATTGATAATGTGTATGTTTTTACACCGGACAAAGCATTTGTAAAAGGCGGGATTATCCTGGATGGGGATAAGATCCGACAGGTTTATGAAGAAAAGGATGCGCCGCAGCTTAACGGGGATGTTCTGGACGGAAAAGGCTGCTACGCCATTCCGGGACTGATCGATCTGCATTTTCATGGATGCAAGGGAGATGATTTCTGCGACGGAGACAAGGATGCGATCGGAAGGATCGCGGAATATGAGGCATCGGTAGGAGTTACAGCGATCGCACCGGCTACCATGACTTTACCGGTAGAGGAACTGGAGCAGATCCTCCATACAGCTGCAGAATATAAAAAAGAAACAAAGGACTGCCGTAAGGCGGATTTTCTGGGGATCAATATGGAAGGGCCTTTTATCAGCCCGGCGAAAAAAGGGGCACAGGACGCGAGGAATATCCTGCCATGTAATGTGGAAATCTGTGACCGTTTTTTAAAGGCCTCGGAAGGTCTGGTAAAATTTATAGGGATTGCACCTGAAGAAAGTGAGCATGCAGCAGAATTTATCCGGGAAGTTCATGAAAGGGTCAATGTTTCTCTGGCACATACCAATGCAGATTACGATACAGCAATGGAAGCATGCAGAGCAGGAGCAAACCATGCAGTCCATCTGTATAACGCAATGCCTGCGTTTACGCATCGTGCACCAGGTGTCGTAGGTGCTGTTTTTGATAGTAAGGATGTTATGGCAGAGATCATCTGTGACGGGATCCATATCCATCCGTCTGTTGTTCGAGCTACCTTTCAGATGATGGGAGCTGACAGGATGATCCTGATCAGCGACAGTATGAGAGCTACCGGTATGCCGGACGGCCAGTATACACTGGGCGGACTGGATGTTAAGGTTGTGGGAAGACTTGCCACGCTGGTATCTGACGGTGCGATCGCAGGATCTGCCACAAATCTGATGGATTGTATGCGTACAGTTGTTAAAAAGATGGAGCTTCCGCTGGAAACAGCCGTGGCCTGCGCGACCATAAATCCGGCCAGAAGCCTTGGTGTGGAAGAACAGTACGGATCTCTGGAAGCAGGTAAAAAAGCTCATGTGGTACTGCTGGATCAGGATCTGGAACTGAAAGCAGTGATCAAGGACGGAGTAAAGATCCGATAGGATCATAGAAGATAAAACGATAAAAAATAAAAAGATAAAAAGAATTTCAGGAGCAGATGACAGCAAAATTCGTGTCAGAATTTGTCGAACGAAAATGCTGGACAAAATGCTCCTGAAATTCTATAATTAATTTCACCAGAGATCTTCTGGTATCGATCACCGCCAGGTCAGGCGGGAAATCCCATTTTTATCATAACTGAATAAACATATATTTTAAGAAGGAAAGGGGGCGTGTATGTTTCTTTATGGAGAATTATCCGTGGTGATATCTGCGATGGCGGTCTGGATGGATCTTAAAGATGCATCTGTAGACAATGGATGGATCCTTTTTTCTTTTATGATCGGTTTCCTGATCCAGATCACAGAAAACGGGCCGAAAGGTGGAGTGATCTTTCTGGCAGGAGTGGCCGTGCCGGTGCTTCTTTTGGGAATCCTTTTTATATTCCATATGATCGGCGCCGGAGATATCAAGCTTCTGTGCGCACTTGGCGGGATCATGGGGCCGCGGACAGTTATGGAATGTATTGTTTATTCTCTGCTTGCAGGTGCAGGCATTTCTCTGGCAATTCTTATTTCTACAGGCGGTATCCGCCGACGATTCCTTTATTTATATCAGTATATGAATGAGTTTTACTGTACCGGTGAGATACGTCCTTATTACAGAAAGGGGATGAGCTTTCCGGAGAACTTTCATTTTACGGTACCCATATTTTTGAGTGCGGTGCTTTATGCAGGAGGTGTGTATTGAAGAAAAACATATTTGCAGTCTGTGATCTGGAGGTGGATTATGCTTTCAATTTTATGGATTATCTGAACCAGAAAAAGAATCTTCCGTTTGAGATCCAGGCATTTACCACGGCGGAAAGTCTCATTGCCTACGGAAAAGAAAATCATATTGAGTTGCTGCTGATTTCCGATAAAGCAATGCGAAAAGAAGTCCGTGACCTTGGCATCGGAAAGATCATCATTCTTTCAGAGGGTGTGCATCCTCCGGAACTGGATCAGTATTCAAGTGTGTATAAATATCAATCTTCCTCAGATGTGATAAGGGAGGTGATGGCCTGCTATGGAGAAGAGAAGTCTCTTGATCCGGTAACTTTTCCTGTGTTGAAAAAGACAATGGAGATCATCGGTGTTTTTTCTCCTCTTGGCAGATGTCTGAAGACATCCTTTGCACTTGCGCTGGGACAGATACTGGCGAAAGAACGTGCCGTTCTTTATCTGAATCTGGAATCCTATTCTGGTTTTGAGGAACTTCTTGGGAAAAAATTTCCGGCTAATCTGAGTGATCTGTTTTATTATGTTCGCCAGGGAAATGAAAACCTGATCCATAGAATGAACGGAATGATCCAGACAGTAAACAATCTGGATTTTATACCGCCTGTAAGAACACCTTCAGATGTCCGGACCGTGGACTGGGAAGACTGGGAGCGGCTGTTGCAGGAGATCGTACTTCACAGTTCCTATGAAGTGCTGATCCTGGATATGGGAGAGAATGGAGATGAGGATTTCCGGCTTCTGGAAATGTGCAGAAAAATCTATATGCCGGTTTTGAATGACACACTTTCTGTCTGTAAGGTGACACAATTCGAAAATCTTCTGCGTATCTGGAATAAAGAAAAGATCCTGGAAAAAACAGAAAAGGTGCATCTGCCCTTTCATATGGATAGGATCTCTTCTGACGCTTACGTAGAACAGCTGGTCTGGAGTGAACTGGGAGATTATATCCGTGAACTTTTGAGAAAGGAGCGGTCATGAACAGAGAAAAATTCCGGGAAATGTATGATTTGCTCATGGAACAGCTGGATGTTTCCAGAGAGCTGTCCGATGATGAGATCCTGGGGGTGATCGATGAACTGATATTAACTCAGGCAAGGGAACTGTTTCTTTCACTGAAGGAGAAAGTAGAGCTCAGACAGGAGCTGTTCTGTTCTGTGCGTAAGCTGGATGTTCTGCAGGAACTGATCGATGATGAAAGTGTTACGGAGATCATGGTAAATGGTCCGGATCATATTTTTGTGGAACGTGGAGGAAAACTGACCAGATGGAATAAGGTCTTCACGTCAGAAGAGAAGCTGGAGGATGTGATCCAGCAGATCGTAGGGCGCTGTAACCGGGTTGTCAACGAGTCCATGCCCATTGTAGATGCAAGGCTGGAAAACGGAGCACGTGTGAATGCAGTGGTTTATCCGGTTGCTCTGAATGGTCCGATCCTGACGATTCGTCGTTTTCCGGATGATCCTATCACAATGGAAAAACTGATCGCTTTTGGAAGCATCACCGAAGAATGTGCACAGTTTTTAAAAAAACTTGTTCAGGCAAGATATTCTATTGTGATCGGTGGAGGTACAGGCAGTGGAAAAACAACATTCCTTGGAGCTGTTACAGAATATATTCCAAAAGATGAGCGCCTGATCACCATTGAAGATAATGCGGAGCTTAAGATCCGGGGAATTGATAACCTGGTATGTCTGGAGGCAAAAATGGCCAATATGGCGGGCGCGGTGTCAGTAACGATCCGAGATCTGATCCGGTCAGCCCTTCGAATGAGACCGGAACCCCACCATTATGAAATAGTGAGGTTTAGAGCTTAATAAAAAGCCGCTCCCCGTCCCAAGTACACTCCTGAATTACAGCGCGAGCGATCGCGTTTTTTTCTTTGTCGTCGAAACCATCCAGGCCATGAATCAGCTTCGAGATTTCCGCAGCCGTAGCCTTGGCATCCTTCGCACTGGCAGCAGCCCGGTGGCTTTCCATCTCGGCCAGTGAGGCTTCGCGCTTCAGAGCACCCAGCTCAACGTCCAGGCGTTCCATTTCCGCGATGATATACTTTGATGCAGCGGAATCCTCGGCCAGCGCTAACGATGCAGCCAGGCGGCCGATCTTACGCTCACAGGCAGACACGCGAGCCTGCGCAGCCTTCAGATCAGGAACATCGGCTGGAGCTTCCGCTTTGACGAATTTCTGAATCAAGGCAGGATCCGCAGTGATGCCACGGAATAGCTCCAGGACTTCCTCATCCAGCAGATCGCATTTGATCTGCCCCATGTCGCAGGCATCCACACCCTGCCTCATTCGCTTCCTGCAGTAGTACCAGGAAGAACAGGTACCGTCGACCTTTTTCTTTCTGGAGACCTGCATCAGGTTTCCGCACTTGCACCGGAGCACGCCCTTCAGGAGAGGCACCGGCCACTTTGCATCCTTGATGCATTTATTCTGAGTGAACCGGGACTGCACCGCGAGCCATTTCTCGGCTGGCATGAAGGGTTTGTGCTTTCCAAGGCACACGGTCCACTTTTCCGGCGGCTGCGCCTGGTGCTTTTTGTTTTTCTCCGTCGACCGGCCGTAGATGATCACACCGACGGATCCGTCCCACATTTCACGCGGGGAGCCAGGATCCATGATGCACCCCTTCGCGGCATAGAAGTCGTACACTTCCGGAGTCGCCTCGACGCAATACGGCATGGTCAGCATTTTATGAAGCTGCGTGGTCGAGAAGAACTTCCCGCTTTGCGTCCGGATGCCCTGGTTTTTGAATCGCGTCTCCATCCCCTGCAGGCTGCAGTTATAAGCCAGGAAGGTATCGAAGATCTGCGTCACGTAGCGAGCCCCGTCCGGATCCACCTCAATGGAGCAGTGCTTCTTCCCATTCACAACAATATGCTTCCTGACGTAACCAACCGGAGGATTGCCGCCGGTCCAGTATCCCTTTTTAGCAAGGCCCAGCATATTATCCGTAACACGGGCCGCGATGGTTTCGCGCTCCATCTGAGCGAAGACCACCGTGACATACATCATGGCGCGCCCGATCGGCGTCGTGGTGTCGATATTTTCCTTTATTGAGATGAACATCACGCCATGCTCCTCCAGGAGCGCGTAAATGTTCGCAAAGTCCCGGACGTCCCTGGAAAGACGATCCAGCTGATAGACTACCAGGACATCGCAGAAGCCGCCCTTTATAAAAGACAGCATACGCTGCAGATCCGGCCGGGACGTATTCGCGCCAGTGAAGTCTTCATCAGAGAACTGCTGCCAGGAATCCACCTGGCCGGAAAACTTCGACTCGCAGTATTCCCGGTTCATCCGGAACTGATTATCGATTGAATCTGATTTATCAGAAAATACGGATTTTCGTCCGTAGGAAAAGAACCTCATCGTCCCACCTCCCAAAAAAAGAGTATAAAAAATAAACCCTTGCGGATTTATCGGAAACGCTGTAAAATTTATTCGTAGAGTTTACAGCTTCCGCAAGGAAGAACAGGTCGCCTGGTGTTCGCAGCACTGGGCGATTTTTTTATTTTGCCATCTTAGCCAAAGGCGTGCAGACCTTCACATATGCGTCGGCGCTGATCTGGCCAGTTTCATACAGAGAGCGATATCGCTCAAGCTCGGCAGCGGGATCGAAGGATCCGCTGCCTTTTCTGTATTTCGGTAAATCAGCCAGGAGACCAAGCTCATCCGCCAAGCAATAAATATGCTTGCACGGAAGATGCCGGATCCCGAAGTCAGCGCACGTGCATGTTTGAAGATCACACTCATACGGATCAGCAGCAGAGCCAGCGATAACCATGGTCTGCTCGTCCGGATTAAATGACACAACCTTCTTTTTGAGTTTACGACCAGCCTCGATGCGCTTCACCTGTTCGAATTCAGAATGAAGCGATTCTGGCCAGGAACCAAAAACAACACCCATCACGCGTCCTCCTTAAGTTCTGTGGCGTTTCCACCATTGGAGAGAGACGATTCTGCCGCCGCTTTTTTCTGGAGCTCAAGCTGCTGCCGGTACGCCTCCACTTCCGCATCGATATCGATGTCAGGAATTGAAGAACCAGGAGTAGCGTCAGCGGTTCCAGAAACGCCAGAGTCTCCGATCGCAGAGCACACATCCATAATAAAATCAAACACATTGTCGCGTTCTTCGCGTTTTAGTTTCAAATATTTTTCAAGGAATATGTACTCGCCGTGGCTCAGGTTGAATTTATCAGCCAGAGAATCTAACTCGTCGCACGGTTCCGGGTTAAACATTTCACCGGTCCCATTTCGGAGCCATTCCTCATTGACATTAAATTCTTTACAAATAAGAGAGATCACCGGAGCCGACGGATTACGTCGTCCACTTTCATATCCAGTAATCGTATTCTGAACAGAACCAATTCTGGTAGCGAACGCCTCCTGCGTCAAATCAAGCGATTTTCTTACTTTTTTTATTCGATCGCCAATGTTCATTTTCTCACCTCCACACCTGAATTATAAGCTAAAAATAGCGCACTGTCAACAAAAAATCGCAAAGGCAACAAAAAAGTATTGACAGATACCGCGCTGGCAATATATAATAATCGCAGAGACAACAAAACAACGCACCAAACGGAAGGAGGAAACACCATGGCAAAAGCTAAGAGATACACAGCCGAGCAGCTCAGAGACGCTGAGAAGATGGCAGCAACCCTCGCGAACGTTCCGGAGGAAAAGAGAACCCTCGTCATAATGATGACAAACTCATTCATGGCCGGAATGGAAGCACAGAAAGCCATTGACGATACAGCCAAAGCAGCAGCGCTGGCATAAACACACAACTGAATAAGAAGCAAGAGGAAGCATGACACCTCAATAAAAACTGTCTGGTCTGGCGGAGCCGATGCAATAAATCCGCTCGGCGGATAACCGGAGCCTGCGGCCAACCGTCGTAATTGGGAGAGATAGCGTGAGCCCAAGTAAAACAATGGCGGCTAGGAGGCAGATGAGAACACCAGGAGAGAGAACATCCGGAGCATGGACTGGTGGGTGCGTAATACACCCGGATGGCGGCGATGAAACAGACCGCACTGCAGGCAACAGCTATACGGCTACCCCACACAATACTCAGGGAGCAAACAGCGGACGACTTATACGATGAAGTCAGCAGCTACACCACACCGGTGGAAGATTATCTGGAGGGACAGTTCGAGGACGCAGAAGCGGATCCGGAAGCTGAAGCAGAGGAAGGACAGGAGGACGCTAAGTAATGAGTGAAGCAAACTGCGGAATCTCCGTACACGAAGTAACACAGGTGAGAGTTTCAGATTCAGAAGGCAACGCAATGAACCAGGGCGACACTATCGTCCTGAGAATTGACACCGAAGACATCCTCTGCGTATTCAAAGGAATCGAGAGCGGATACTTCATCACAGAGACGTGCGAGGACGGAATCAGAAACCGCTACCGTGTCAAGAGCATCAAGAAATCCAAAGTAGTAAAGAATGCATCCGTAGATGCAGCAGATGAGGAGGAATAAGAATATGGCAAAAGCAGAACTGACAACCGTGGAAAACTTCAAGATCGTAACCGGCATGGAGGCGATGGATGAGGAACTCAGAGCAGAGCTGGAAGATGAACTCGACGACCTGGACGATGATGGCGGCATCGATGCCAAGCACATCAAGATCCCGTCTGGCGGAGGAAAAGCCTTCGAGGTCGAGACAGACGATCCGGACGATCCGGAGGTCATGAAGGAAGTAACCGGCGTGATTATTTTCACGCATCGCATGAACGCCTACTGGGCGCAGAAATTCGGAGAAGCAGGAGAGGATGGCAATATCAATAAGAGCCCGGACTGCAGCTCCATGGATGGAAAGCAGGGCATGAGCAGAGAGACAGGTGAGATCAGAACCTGCGACACCTGCCCTTATAACCAGTTCGGATCCGACGGAAAAGGCAAGGCCTGCAAGAACATGCGCCGCCTTTACATCATGATGAACAACCGCCCGGACATTTATCTCCTGACAGTGCCGCCAACATCTATCAAGGACGTGAACAAAGCACTGAAGAAAATCATGGGACAGCAGCACATCCCATACAGCCGCATGATCGTGACATTCAAGCTGAATGTGGTAGAGAATGCGGACAAAATCAAATACTCCAAGGTAACGCTGGAAAAGACAGGACTGCTGCCAGAAGCTCTTTATAAGACAACCGCAGAGCTCCGCAAGGCAATGAAGCAGAGCTATGAGAGCGTAGCGATCACAACAGATGACTACAAGGAAGCAGCACCAATGGAAGCAACTCCGGAAGTCGGTCCTGACGGATTCATGCAGGCAGGCGACATCCAGGACGGAGAGCTGCCATTTGACTAAGCCACAGCGCAGGGCGGTCACCACGGCCGCCTTGCAGAATTGGAGGTAAACGATGGCTAAGAACTTAAAGGAATTTATACAGTGTGGAAGGGATCCCGCATATCTGAAGAACGGAGACATCGTCACAGAGGAACTCGCCTGGGAGATCGTCGGCCAGGATGGATACGCTGACGGATGCCTGGATCAGGAGTTTGAGATCACGCAGAGCCACATCGTGGAAGCTACCACCAATCAAATACACGAAGCGAGTCGGTCACTTATTCGAGCACGTCCGAGACCTCGACAACCTGAAGGAAGCGATCAAGGACGCGGCGAGACATAAGCGGAAGCGCAAAGAAGTCCAGAAGGTCCTGGAGGACATCGATGGACATGCGCTGGAGCTGCAGAGGATGCTGGATGAGGAAGCCTTCATACCGGCCAAGTACACAATGCGACGAATCAACGATGGCATTCAGAAGAAGACCAGAGACATCGCAATCCCGCGATTCTGGCCAGATCAGTGTGTGCATCACGCATTCGTTCGCATTTTCAAACAGATCGTTCTGCATAGCGCCTATCCGTTCAGCTGCGGATGCGTACCGGGAAAAGGAACGCACGGAGCAAAGACCGCGATCGAGAAGTGGATCAGGAAGGATCCGAAGCATACCAAGTACGTCCTGAAGCTGGACGTCCGAAAATGCTATCCAACCATGAACCACGAAGAACTCCGGAAGAAGCTGCAGCGCAGGATAAAAGATAAGAAGTTCCTGCGCCTGGCAGATCGGATCATCGCGAGCTTTCAACAACCGATGGCCACGCACGAAAGACTGCTGCCGGAGACCGATGCGGTAGGAATCCCGGTCGGGCTCTTTACCTCGCCATGGTTCTGCAACTTTTTCTTTCAGGACATCGACCACAAGGTCGCCGAGAAAACCGGAGCCGCGCACAACGTGAGATACGTGGATGATATGGTCTTGTTTGATTCAAGCAAACGACGACTGCACAAAGCTCTCGAATTCATTGAAGCCGAAGTAAAAGCCACGAAGCAGACCGTCAAGGACAACTGGCAGGTCTTTATATTGAGCAAGCGCCCGCTTGACTTCTTAGGTTTCAAGTTCCATCCGAACAAGACAACCATCAGGAAGTCGATCATGCTAAGGATCAGCCGGAAAGCCAGGACGATCGCCAGAGCTGCATACGCATCCATCCGGAACGCGCACGCCATGGTTTCATACATCGGATATATCGTGAATTCAGACAGCCAGCGCTTCTACGAGAAGTGGGTGCGGCCGTTTGTTAATATTAAGCATCTGAAAGGGCGGCCAATAGGCTGCCCTTTTTATTTAGGAGGTATGCAAGATGGCAATCACAGAGAAACAGCAGAGATTCATCGAGGAGATCGCAAAGAACGTACAGAAGTATGCCTACGTTTACGGCATCCTCGTGCATAGCCCAATCATCGCCCAGGCGATCCTGGAATCCGGATGGGGAGAGAGCAAGCTGGCTGCGAAGTATCATAACTACTTCGGAATGAAATGCGGCTCCAAGTGGACCGGCAAGAGCGTCAACCTCACCACCCAGGAGGAATACCAGCCAGGAACACTGACGACTATCAAGGATAACTTCAGGGTTTACGACAGCATGGAGGAATGCGTCAAGGGATACTTTGAATTTATCCAGCTGCAGAGGTACCAGAATCTGCGAGGAATCACGGATCCGAAGGAATACCTGCAGACAATCAAAAACGACGGATATGCCACATCGAGCACATACGTCGAAAGCAACTACCAACTGATCACTCAGTACAAACTCACTGAATACGACAAGGAAGGAGCAGAAATGAGCAAGATAGAAAAAGCAGTACAACAGATGGAAGCATGGGCCGGAGACGACTCACACGGATACGACCAGACATACAGATGGGGACAGCATGGAGACTTTGACTGCTCCGCAGCAGTGATCCAGGCGTGCGAGAACGCAGGAATCCCGGTCAAGAGCAAAGGCGCAACTTACACCGGCAACATGCTCGCGGTATTCAAAAAATGCGGATTCGTTGACGTTACCAGCAAGGTAAATCGCTTGACCGGCGCAGGACTTCTCCGTGGAGACGTTCTCCTGAACACTTCACACCACACCGCAATGTACTGCGGCAACGGCAAAGAGGTAGAGGCAAGCATCAACGAAAAAGGAACCGCAACAGGTGGCAAACCTGGCGACCAGACAGGTAAAGAGTTCCTGATCAGAAGCTACCGCAACTATCCATGGACCAACGTCCTCAGATACGCTGCAGAGTCCCAGGCTTCCGGATCCGGAAAGAAAGACGTCACCACAGTGGCCAAGGAAGTCCTCGCAGGCGCATGGGGCAATGGCGATGAGAGAAAGAACAGATTGACTGCTGCCGGTTACGATTACGCAGCAGTGCAGGCAGAGGTCAATCGTCTCGCAAGCGGAGCCTCGACTCCCAAAAAGAGCACGACGGAAATCGCAAAAGAAGTCCTCGCAGGCAAGTGGGGAAACGGCGATGATCGCAAGAAGAAGCTCCAGACAGCAGGATATAACTATGCAGCAGTGCAGGCGGAAGTCAATCGCCTGGCCAAAGGTGGAAGCTCCACAAAGAAAAGCGTGACTGCCGTGGCCAAGGAAGTCCTCGCAGGTAAGTGGGGAAATGGAGATGCCAGAAAGAAGAAGCTGCAGGCGGCTGGTTACAACTACAATGCAGTTCAGAAGGAAGTCAACAGACTCATGAGATAAGATGATCCCGACATCAATGTCGGAAACATAGACAGAAGCCAGGGAGGTCAAGCCTCTCTGGCTTCTTTTTTGATGGCCTCAGCGTCGGCCAGGAAGAATATATCCCACACGTCCTGCGGGGAGAGTTGATACCGGACCGCGATCCGGACTATGTGCTTGCGCTGGAATGGCTGCCGCCCGTTCCAAATCGTCGAGAAATTGGATGCAGTCATGCCCAGGAAGACCGCAAGCGCCTTATTTGTATCGCCATGATCATCCATGGCCTGTTTCAATTTTTCTTTGTCAAACATTTTGATTCATTCCTTTCTAAAAGGATTACCGTGGAGCGCTTCGATTAAGCTGCGCGGGGAAGCTGCAGAAAACCCAGGATAAAATTTATACAATCATAGGCGACGCCTTTCTGGCCGGTGGCCGGGTGCAAGATTTACGAGGACGTCCAGCGGGGCTGCCAGACCTTCAGGCTTTCACATTAAAAACCAGGGAAACTTGTCGAACATCAATCCACGGTATCCGTCGCGCTTCTTCCTGCAGGGCTTCGGACCTGCCATCGGCGGTTTAATACCGGAGGCCTAAGCCTCCTCGCGATAAATTTCTTCGAAATCTTCAACAACGATCGTCCGCTCGGTTCCACCAAGAGCCAGCTCGATCTGAACATAATCGCCATCATCGTCGCAGGATACCGTGATGCTTTCACGGTTGGACTCCAGGACTTCAAATCCGTAATGCTTCAGATCCTGGAACAGATCCTCCATGCTGCCATACCAATCATTCATAATTCCACAAAGTAAAGATTGTTCATACATAGCCAAGACCTCCTATCTCACTAAGCCGCGAATATAATTCTTGTTTTTAACGCTTGCGAGAAGCCGTTCGTATTCAGCAACCGGAAGAAGAATCACGGTGCTATCTTTTACCACCCAGCCCTGCAGGTTAAACTTTTCAATCATGTTCCATACGTCAATTATATTTCTCAACTGCTTCATACCAAGACCTCCGATTCATTTATTGCTTTCCTTTAGGTTGTCTGTATATTAGCTCTGATGCCGGTACTATTCAAGTTATTTATAACCGTAATTTGCACAAAGATCTCGGCCGGTTTTTGGTGGTAATTATGACATTTCAACCAGAAATTCATTCGCAAGAGCGCGCACATATTCAACGCTCGCTGAACGATCAACGATCACCTCCTTCGGTCCGAAATATTGATACAAAATATCGCAGTCAGGACACCAGAGAAGCGGCACACGACGATCACCGCACACTGTCGCGACCTCAAGATCATGCCTGCAGTGTTTGCACTGCAGGAGCGTTTTAATTTTACAAGCCACGCTGAATCACCTCCTATCGTTTTTTGATTTCACCGAAGGCAAGGATATCCTTCACCATCCAGTCGTAACCACAGAATCCAGCGTTTGCTTTGCGGAGTTTCCTGGCTTCCTTCGCATCAACGATACGAGCAGAAATCACGGCACACCAACCATCGTCCCAACGATAAGCCCAGGAGCCTCCGTCGAGTTTGGCAAACAGCTTCTGCATAGAGGCAGCCTGGGACGTTTTGAAAATGTAGTGTCCCTGATTCGCTCCGGACCATTTACCATTCCAGCTTGCCGCGTACGGCATTGATAATTCAAAACACAAAATCATAAAAAGACCTCCTTTATTTTACATTCACTTTTTTATATTGCGGGCGGATAGGATAATTGTAGGGGAAGTCCGTGGAGGAGAGGCAGTGGATATGCTGCAGAGCCTGAATACGGGACATGATGGAAGCCTTTCAACACTTCATGCAAACAGCAGTCAGGATATGCTTTCCCGAATTGAAACGATGACATTGATGGGAATCGATCTTCCCCTGGAAGCAATCCGAAGGCAGATCGCTTCCGGGGTAGACATTCTGGTACATCTCGGGCGTATGCGGGATAAAAGCAGAAAGCTGTTGGAAATCACAGAAGTATGTGGATTTGAAAACGGAGAGATCCAGACCAGGCCGCTGTATCGCTGGGAAGAAGGAAAGGGACTTGTAAAAACCGGAGAACTTTTGCATTGTGAAAAAATGAAACGGGCAGGAATCAGACTATGAAAGAGCGGAAAGGAAAGAATCAGAAATGGAGATCTACGAGGAAAGATTACAGGATGTATCATTTTACGGGGAAGGAGACCGCAAAGTATCTTCTGGAGGGAGCTGCCGTATGCGCTGTAGCCGACTATCTGTTTTATCAGAGCCTTCCTGTGTTGCTGTTTATGCTTCCAATACCAGTGCTTTTTCTGAAAATGCAGAGGAAAAAATGCACTGCACGGCAGCAGAGGGAGCTGAATTATCAGTTCCGGGATGCTCTGACGGCCATGAATGTGGCGGTACAGGCCGGCTATTCCGCGGAGAATGCGGTGCGTGCCAGTGTAAAGGATCTGGGGAGACTTTATGAAAAGGGAAGTGATATCCTGGATGAATTTCGGTATATCGAAAGCCAGCTGCGTCTGAGTGTTCCGGTGGAAGAGCTGTTCCTGGATCTGGGAAAACGCAGCGGAGTGGAAGATATTGAAAATTTTGCAGCAGTATTTTATACAGCAAAAAGAACAGGCGGGGATATGACGCAGGTGATCCAGAAAGTAGCCAGAATGCTTAGTGATAAGATCGAGGTAAAAAAAGAGATCGAGGCAACGCTGGCCGCAAAGAAATCGGAACAGATGGTTATGAGTATCATGCCGGCCGGTATCATCTGCTATCTGAAACTGACTTCGCCGGGATTTTTGGATGTACTTTATGGGAATCCTTTCGGAATCTGTGCCATGACAGTTTGCATGGTGATCTATGGCTTGTCTTACTGGCTGGGTGTGAAGATTGTAGACATAGAAGTGTAGGTGAGGATAATGTGGATACATATTTTGATATTTATGGTGATCCTTGGGGTGTTTCTGGCAGGAAAAATGGGGCGGCTGCCTCCGGAAGCCGGAAATCCGGAAGAAAAGAAACTGTTTATACGGATAGCGCTTACCGGAAATATCATCGGTATGCTCCTGACATTTCAAAGTGGCGGAGATAAGGTTTATTCATCCGGATACCGTATGGAAAAAGAGGAGACAGGTGCTTATGAAGAGAAATTCAAAGTATCTGTAGACGGAGAAGAAGCCGGTTCCCTGTATGTGCAGGTGCCGGAAAAAGAAACAGAAGGATCCGAAGAAGAACCGGAAACAGAACTTAGCGAAGAACAGCAGCGCGAGAAAGAGCTGCAGGACATGATCGTACAATATAATCAGAAAAAAAACGATCCGCAGTACTATTATCTTCCAGATGAATGGAATGGAAAACATATTGAATGGGAGCAGCCAAAAGACAAAACAGGAAACCTGCTTTCAGCTCTTGGTCTGGCAGCAGCGGCAGCAGCTGTCATTGCAAAAAAACGGGAAGAACAGAATGCTCAGATAAAAAGAAGAGAACAGATGCTGATGGATTATCCAGGACTGATCATGAAATTTACCCTTCTGGTGCAGGCAGGCTTAACTGCCAGAAAAGCGTTCCAGAAAATAGCACTGGATTACGGAAAGAGAGAAGATGGTAAAAAACGTGAGGCTTACGAAGAAATCCGAGTAGCCTGTTATGAGATGGACAGTGGGATTTCCGAAGCAGAGGCTTACCGGAGATTTGGAGAACGGTGCGGACAGGTAAAGTATAAAACTCTGTCAACACTACTGATCCAGAACCTCCAGAAAGGAAGCAGGTATCTGGCCGATCTGCTGGAAAAGGAATCCGTGGAAGCCTGGGAGGAGCGAAAAAGAAAAGCAAGAGTGCTGGGAGATACAGCAGCAACAAAACTGCTTCTTCCGATGGTCTTGATGCTCCTGGTGGTGATGGCGGTGATCATGTTGCCGGCATGCCTTTCCTTTTACGGAGGGTAGGACTGGAGAACAGAGAAAGGAAATGTGAGGTGACAAATGAAAATATGTGGAAGTATGTAAAAGAATTTGCGATGGAAGAGGATGCGGTGGGTGTTGTGGAGATCATCCTGATTCTGGTGGTTCTGATCAGTCTGGTCATCATCTTTAAGGAACAGCTTACAGCACTTGTTAAAAAAATCCTTACAAAAATCACAAAACAAAGCAATACGATCTGAAAATAAGAAAAAACGGTGATATCTGCTGATATTTTCGTTTTGGAAAGGAGAGGTACCCCTTGGCAGGAAATGTGAAAAAAGGCAGCATTACGATCTTTCTGGCTCTGATCTTGAGCCTGGTTCTTTCTCTTGTGTGTGCCAGCATTGAATCTGTACGCATGGCAGCTGCCAGGACACAGATACTTAACAGTATGGATATTGGCTTATATTCCTTATTTGGACAGTATGACCGAACGCTTTTGGAAGATTATGAGCTGTTTGCACTGTATGCAGGTGGAAAAGAAGAACTGGATATGGCTTCTGTATATGATGATTTTCAGACTTATATGAAACCTGTATTGAAACAGAACAGTCAGAAACTGGAGCTTCTCCAGGGCGGATTCAATGGTTATCAGCTTCTGAGCGACGGAAAAGGCGAGATTTTTTACCAGCAGGCTGTTCAGTATATGCGTGAAACTCTGGGAAGCCAGGGGGTACAGACTCTTCTCGGAAAACTGAAGGATCAGGAAAAGAAGACAGAGGATGCAGAGAAAAAAGGAGAACAGGCAGAAAATAAAGGAACGTTGGATTCCTATGATTCTGCTATTACGGACGCCGCGCAGAAGAGCGAAGAAGCCAAAAAAGAACAGGAACAACAAAAAAACCAGGGAGATTTTTCGGATGCAGGAAATGGGGATGATTTTACCGGTGGTGTTGATGAAAGCGTGGAAAATCCTATTCCGATCATCAGAAGAGTCCGTAAAATGGGACTTCTTGATCTGGTAGTACCATCCGAACGGGGAATATCGGATGCGGTTACAGACAGAAAAAGCCTTACATCCGGAAGAAAGCTCCAGACAGGACTAATGTTGGATACGGATATACGATCCGATAATTCGTATACGTCCGGAATATTGTTTGGACAGTATCTGCTAAAGAAACTGGGAAATTATCGAAGACCGGCAGCGGCAGGGTTGAATTATCAGGTGGAATATATTCTTGGAGGGAAGAACAGTGATCGGGAAAATCTGAAGTCCGTGGCAGGAAAACTTCTGGTGATCCGTCAGGGGGTTAACATGGCGTATCTGCTTTCAGATGGTGGAAAACGGATACAGGTCGAAACACT
>UMBF01048583.1_pt1 | contig 24255 bp, 18 predicted proteins | sample 1963901 | NCBI WGS metagenome assembly UMBF01 (sample SAMEA4835935, study PRJEB28245) | human gut metagenome | biome: gut microbiome; material: fecal sample | place: Denmark | collected 2008 | reverse complement strand
CACTGTCAGTGTCAGCGCGTCCGAGAGACACTCCTCCGCCGCCACATGCGCCACCCGCTCCGGTATCCCGACGCCCAGATTCACCACCGCTCCCGGCCGCAGCTCCATGGCCGCCCGCCGGGCGATGACCTTCCGCGCGTCCAGGGGAAGGGGTTCCGGCGCATCTGCCGGGACCCGGAACTCTCCGGTCAGGCTGCCGTCATAGGCGGCGTCCATACACTGCTGGTGCTCTGTCTCTGATCCTACCACGAGTGCGTCCACATAGATACCGGGAATGACCACCAGTTTTGGGTCCAGCGTGCCGCCGGCGACGATTTTTTCCACCTGCACGATGACCTTGCCGCCGGAGTTTCGGCAGGCCTGGGCCATGGCGGTGAGGTCCGTCGGGCCAATCTCCCGGTGAGCCGTACAGTTTCCGTATTCATCGGCCCAGCTGGCCCGGAGAAAGACGGCGTTTATCGGAAAGCAGCGGTAGAGCAGGCACTCCTGCCCCTCCACCTCCACCAGCTTCACCAGGTCTTCCTTCGTCCGTCCGTTGAGTTTTCCACCCTCCAGCCGGGGGTCCACAAACGTATGTAATCCCACTTTGGAAAAGGTGGCCGGGTTGTGGGCGGCAATATCCCGGTACATATGAGTAATGACGCCCTGGGGCAGGTTGTATGCCTCAATCTCGCCCGACAGTGCCAGTGCACCCAGCCGCGGGGTCCGATCCCAGTGGCCGCAGACCACCCGCCGGACCATGCCGGCATGGCCATAGTGATCTCCGCCGGTACCGTTTCGGTTTCCATGTCCCGCGCCGAAAAACAGCGTCAGGTCCCGGGGGTGCCCCGTCTCCAGAAACCGCTGCTCCAGTGCGGAGGACAATGCTTCCGGGCAGGCACTGCTCACGAATCCTCCCGACGCCAAGGTATCGCCGTCCCGCACCAACAGGGCGGCCTCCCGGGGAGTGAGGACCGGTGTTTTTCTCATGTCCGCCCGGCAGCGCTCACTTGTTGTGGAAGGTTGCGGAACGCTTCTCCAGGAACGCAGTCATGCCTTCCTTCTGGTCCTCGGTGGCATAGCACATGGCAAACATCTCGTTTTCCAGAGCGATACCATCGTCCAGATCCATCTGCATGCCCCGGTCAATGCAGGCCTTGGCATACTTCACGGCGATGGGGGCGTTCTTGGTGAAGGAACGGGCCATCTCCAGTGCGGCATCCATCAGCGCCTCAGGTGCGCAGACCTCATTGACAAGACCGATGGCCTTGGCCTCGTCGGCCTTGATCATCTTGCCGGAGAAAATCAGCTCCTTGGCCTTGCCGATGCCCACCCGACGGGGAAGCCGCTGGGTACCGGAGAAGCCGGGGATGATGCCCAGGCCCACCTCGGGCTGGCCGAACTTGGCCTTCTCGGAAGCCAGAATGATATCGCAGGCCAGCGCCAGCTCGCAGCCGCCGCCCAGGGCGAAGCCGTTCACTGCGGCGATGGTGGGGATCTCCAGCTTTTCCAGACGGCGGAACACGGAGGAACCTCTCCGGGCCCACTTCCGGCCGGCATCCAGATCCATGGGGCACTGCTCACCGATGTCGGCGCCGGCCACAAAGGAGCGGCCCTCGCCGGTGATGATCAGCGCGCCCAGGGTGGCATCCCGCTCGATCTCGCCCACCAGAGGCTCCAGCTCGTCAAACACGGCGGAGTTGAGCGCATTGAGCGCCTCCGGGCGGTTGATGGTAATAATTCCAATGTTGTCCTGTTTCTCATAGCGAATGGTCTGCATGGAAGTATTCCTCCTTGATTTCAGTGCGGCATTTGCTGTCGCTGCGTATGTGCTCGTTCTAAATTATAAGCAATTACCGTGCCAAGTTTTACAGGCGGATTTCCCGGTTTTTGATGCCACTTTCTGTGTATTTTACCTAAAATTATTTGCCTGTTTCATACATTTTACCAAGTTAGTAAGCAGTTCTCCGCAGCATCTATTCAAAATTGAATAACCGCATCCGCTGTGCTCCCCGTTTCTCAGATGCGCTTTTTTGTGTGAGCCGCCAAATTATTTTCCTCCTTTTTCCAGTTTCAGCGCAAAGCGGCGAAACTTTTCGAAACTTGGCTCTTTTTATTCACTTTTGAATATGGTATACTCATTTTTGAATAGAACACATCCGCCCTCAAGCGGAGAAAGGCAGGCAGTACGTGTCACAGGAAACCTATCTCAGTCATCTCCTGGACGAGGATATTAATCTAAAGGGGCTTTTTGAAATTCTCAGCCCGGAAAATAACCTGGTGCTGGCAGACGATATGATGCTCTCCGATTCCAAGGGCACCATTTTACGGGTCAGCGAAACCTATGAACACAACTTCGGCTTTGCCCACGGCTCCATTGTGGGCAAGTCCGCCTTTGATCTGGAGGCGGACGGCACTTTTCAGCCCTGCATCACAGCGGAGGTGATCCGCCAGCGGAAAAAGGTCGTCACCACCCAGACCATCAACCACACCCACAAAAACGTCATGACCGTGGGAATCCCGCTGTGTGACGGCAGCGGGGAGCTCAAATACGTGGTGTGCTTCAACACCGTCTCCCTGGAACAGATCAACACCATTCAGCGTAACTACCAGCATCTGCAGGATTCCTTGCAGCAGTACTCCCAGGAGATCGCGGAGCTGCGCACCCGGGCCACCTCCACCTCCCTGGTGTTCAAGAGCAACTCCATGCAGCGGCTGTGGACGCTGATGCAGAATACTGCCAACACCAAGGCCAACATCCTCATCACCGGCGAGACCGGCGTGGGCAAAAGCGCCATCGCCAAGGCCATCCACAAGATGAGCAACCGGGCCGATGGCCCCTTCATCGAGGTCAACTGCGCCGTGCTCCATGAAAATCTGATCGAATCCGAGCTCTTCGGCTATGAGAAGGGCGCCTTTACCGGTGCTTCTTCCACCGGAAAGATCGGCAAGATCGAGCTTGCAAACCACGGCACACTGTTTCTGGACGAGATCGGTGAGCTTCCCCTTCACATCCAGTCCAAGCTCCTCCAGCTCATCCAGGAAAAGACCATCGAGCGCCTCTCCGGCAACCGGCGGATTTCTCTGGATTTCCGGCTGATCGTGGCCACCAACCGGAATCTGGAGGAGGAGGTTCAGCGCGGCCTGTTCCGTTCAGACCTCTTCTACCGCCTCAATGTCATCCGCATCCACATCCCGCCCCTGCGCTCCCGCAAGGAGGACATCTTCCCTCTTGCCCATCAGTTCCTGGCCCGCTTCAGCCGCGAGTATGGAAAGAACTTGACCTTCAGCCCCCGCTTCCTGGCCTTTTTGGAACAGTATGACTGGCCTGGCAACGTCCGGCAGCTGGAAAATCTGATCGAACGGCTGGTCATTACCGTCCAGGACCCCATCATCGACACCACGGCCCTGCCTGTCGAATACACCGGCGACGCGGTGCCCCCGGCGGAGCTGCTGGCCCAGCGGGGCTCTTTGGCAGAGCGGATGGATGCCTACGAGGGAGAGATCATCCGGGATACTTACCGCCGCTGCGGCACGACCGTGGCGGTGGCCCGAGAGCTGGGGATCTCCCAGGCCACCGCAGCCCGTAAGGTCGCCAAATACGTCAGCGGCAAGGGCGGAGAGAGGAGAAGCTCATGAGCCTGGTCACCTTAAAAACCGAACTCCGGCAGGAGCTCAAGCTGACGCCGCAGCTGCTCCAGTCCATGGAGGTCCTGCAGATGAACGTGCAGGACCTGGCGGAGTACCTGGGGCGCGCCAGTGAGGAAAACCCTCTGCTGGAGGCGGAGAGCCCCGCCAGCCTGCAAAGCGCATACGCCCAGCTGCGCCGGGCAGCCAGCTGGCTGGACGCCGGCCCGCACAGCGGCACCTTTCTCCATGAGGAGGGCGCCGTTCCGGAGCGGGGCGCCGCAGACCGGGAGACGGAGAGCCTCGCCGCCTTCCTCCGGGATCAGCTGGAACGGCGCCACCTGGCCAAGCCTTTACTGGCGCTGTGCGTATATCTGGCAGAGCTGGTGGATGAGGACGGCTATCTGACACCGGAGGATCTGGAGAGCCTGGAGGATCTGAAGCTGCCCCAGGAGCTGACCGACCAGGCCCTGACGGAACTGCAGTCTCTGGACCCGCCGGGTGTGGGTGCCCGGGATCTTTCAGAGTGTCTGGTGCTGCAGCTGCGGCGCCAGGGCGCCTGTCAGGCATCCATCGACATCGCCTCTCAATTCCTGCCGGAGCTGGGCCGGAAGCACTACGGTCCCATTGCCAAGGCACTGGGCATCACCGCCGAGGAGGTTCAGGCGGCCGAAAAGATCATTGCCGGATTGGACCCGCACCCGGGACGCGCCTTTCAGCCGGCGGAACCCACCGTCTATGTCCAGCCGGATGTCTTTATTGTGGAACTGGAGGGACAGCTGAAAGTGGTACTCAACGACTACTATCTGCCCCGGATGTCCATCAGCAGTTACTATGCCCGGCTTCTCAAGGAGTCGGATGACGCGAAAACCCGGGCGTACCTTCGGGAGAAGATGCGGCAGGCAAAATGGCTGCTGGGCAGTCTGGAACGGCGGGGCAGCACGCTGCGGCAATGCGCTGAGGCCATCCTGGAAGCCCAACGTCCCTTTTTTGCCGGGGAAACCGCGGAGCTTACACCCATGCGGCTCTCCGCTCTGGCGGTCCGGCTGGGGGTCCACCCCTCCACCATCTCCCGCACTGCCCGAGGCAAATATCTCCAGTGCCGCCAGGGTACATATCCGCTGCGGTACTTCTTCAGCCTTGCCGTGGGAGAGTCCGGTCCCTCCCGCCAAGCCATCAAGCACAGACTGCTGGAGCTGGTGCAGAAGGAGGACCCCCACCACCCCCTCAGCGACCAAAAGCTGGCCCAGCTTCTGAGCACCCAGGGCGTCCAGGTGGCCCGGCGGACCGTAGCCAAATACCGCCTGGAGCTGGGGCTTGGAAGCTCCACCGCCCGGAAACGAATGTAAAAAAGCGCCTCCGTCCAGTGGGACGGAGGCGCTTCGATTTGTTTTGGGCTTTTGTCACCAGCCTGCCGCTCACACGCCTGCAGGAAGCTCTCCGGCGGTGTGCTCCTGATCGGAAGATACATCCGCGGGGGGCTGCTTGCGACGGGAGCGGTGATGGGCCAGATTGTCGATGACGGAGTAATACACCGGCGTGAAGAGCAGCGTCACAACGGTGGAAATCACCATGCCGCTGATCATTGTAACTCCCATGTCGCTCATCATCTCATTGGTGTCGCCCCAGCCCATGGCCATGGGCACCATGGCCAGCACCGTGGTGAGGGTGGTCATCATCACCGGCCGCACCCGGAGGGGACACGCCTTCAAAATGGCCTCCTCCCGGCTCTCTCCCATGTTCCGGCGGATCTTGATATACTCCACCAGAATGATGGAGGAGTTGACCACTGTACCGGCCAGCATGATAAGCGCCACCAAAGAGATCATGGACAGGTCCCGTCCCGTGACCGGCAGGGCAAACAGCGCCCCGGTAAAGGCCACGGGCAGGATCATCATCACGATCACCGGCATGGCGAAGGACTCAAACTGGGCGGCCAGAATGAAGTATACCAGGCCCAATGCCACCAGCAGCGCCAGCAGCAGATCTCCGAAGCTCTCCATCATATCGGAGTAGCTGCCGGTGATCTCGGCAGTATAGCCCTCCGGCATGGTATAGCCGTCCAGAATGTTGGTGATCTGCTTGGTGATCTGGGTGGTGTTGCCGCTGATCGTATCACCGGTAATGGTCACCACCCGGGACTGATTGGTACGGTTGATACTCTGGGGTGCCTGCTCCACAGAGACCTCCGCCACCGTGGAGAGGGGTACATAACCGCCCCGGCTGGAGGCGATGGGCATGGACCGCAGGGCGTCCAGACTCTCGGACGCGGCTCCGTCACCCCGAACGACAACGTCCAGCTCCTGGTTGTCGATGGTGACGGTGGTGGCGGTGGCACCGGTGAGCTCCGCCCGGACGGCGGCGCCCACAGCGGCGGCAGTCAGCCCGTACTGGGCGGCCGCTTCCCGCCGCATGGTGACCTTCACCTGGGGGACCTGCTCACTGAGGGAGTTGGTGACATCCACTGCGTCATCCAGCGCAGAGATCTGATTCGTCAGATCCCCGGCGATCATGGCCAGCGTATCGTAGTCCTCACCGGTGATCTCCACACTGATGTCGTCGCCGCTGGTCATCCCGGTCATCTGGGAAGAGCTGGCGGTGATCTCACAGCCGGCGATGTCCTGCATCGCCACCCGCAGGTCATCCGCCACATCGGAGCTGCTGCGGGTCCGCTCACTCTTGCCCACCAGGTTCAGCCCGATGGTGGCAGACTCCGCCTGGGACATGGCATACATGCTCTCAAGCTCCGGCACGTCCCGCTGAACAATCTCGGTGATCCGGTCCGTGATGGCGTTGGTCTCCTCCACTTCGGAGCCGATGGGCATGGACACGCTGATGGAAACCGTGCCCTGATCCATCTCCGGGATCAGGACCATATTGGTGGAAAGGCAGCACACCGCAAAAATCGCCACCATGGCAACAGACACCAGCATGCCGGTCTTCAGATGATAGACGAAGTACCGCAGCAGCCGCTGATAGAGGTTGTTGAGCCGGTTGATCCAGCCGCCGATCTGTGCCGCTAGGCCATTGGCAGGCCGCTGGGCTTTTTTCATTGCCTGCTGACGAACCTTGTTCTCGTCCAGCAGCATGTAGCACAGCAGCGGCACCAGCGTCAGGGCGATGATGAGGGACGCCAGGATCAAAAAGGCGATGGTCAGCGAGAAGTCCTTGAACATCATCCCGGCGATACCGCCGGAGAGGCCCAGGGGTAAAAACACCGCCACAGTGGTCAGTGTGGATGCCACCACGGAAGTGGTGACCTCCTTGGTTCCCTCCACGCAGGCGCTGAACCGATCATGACCCTCCGAGGCAAAGCGGTAGATATTTTCCAGCACCACGATGGAGTTATCCACGATCATGCCCACGCCCATGGCGATGCCGCCCAGACTCATCATGTTCAGCGTCAGATCGAACACGTTCATCAGGATGAACACCGTCAGGATACACACCGGCATGGAGATGGCGATGGTCATGGTGGCGCCCCAGCGGCGCAGGAACAAGAACACCACGATTGCCGCCAGCACCACACCCAGAACGATGTTCTGCAGTGCGGACTCCACCGACAGGTTGATGTAATCGGAAGCAAGGTATGGGGCCGCGTAATGAACGGAGGGATTCTCTGCTGTCAATTCGTCCAGCCGCTCCACCACCGCCTCGGAGGTGGCCACCTCATTGGCGCCGGACTGCTTGGAGACTTGGAGCAGCACACAGCTGGTGGCATTCATATCCGCGATGGTATCCGGGTCCGTGGTCTCCAAAACCACGTTTGCCACCTCGCCCAGCCGGACCGTCCCGCCGGTGGGCAGGGGCAGCAGCATGTTGGCCACATCCTCCACCGACTGGAATTTGGCATCGGTACTGACCGTCAGCTTCTTGGACCCGCTTTGCAGGTCACCACCGGGATAAAGCAGGTTCTCCGCCGCCAGGATCTGGGAGACATAGCTGTTGGAAAGGCCCAGCTCCGCAGTCCGCGCGGCATCCAGCTCCACAGCGATCTGCTGGCCCACGCCGCCGTAGACATCCACGGAGGCCACGCCGTTGATCCGCTCCAGCGCCGGCACCACCACATCGTCCGCCAGGGACTGCAGGTCCGCCAGATCTTCGCCCATCAGGGCGATCATGGCGGTGGGCATCATGTCGCTGACGTTGATGTTGACAATGACGGGGTCCATGGCGCCGTCCGGCAGGGAGAGCATGTCAAACTGCTCCCGCAGCTTGGTGGCAGCGACGTCCACGTCCGTGCCGTCCACATAGGTGATCTGCACCTGGCTGACGCCGTCGGAAGAAGTGGACTGCACCTCATCCACGCCGGGGACCGACATGATGGCCGTTTCCAGCGGCCGGGTGACCAGCTCCTCCATGTCGCTGGGGCTGGCGCCGCTGTAATAGCACATGACCACCGCCGCCGGGAATTCCATATCAGGCAGCAGTGCCATCTGCAGCTGGGAGGTGAACATCACGCCGAACACGCTGATCATGATGACCGCCAGCAGCGTGGTCACCTTGTGCTGGATACTAAACTTTGCTGTACTCATCCGCCGTCAGTCCTCCCCGTCCACGATCCGGACCGGGGCGCCGTCCTCCAGATAAGCCTGGCCCACCACGACCAGCTGGTCCCCCTCCTGCAGGCCGGAGGTGACCTCCGTCACGCCGCTGCTGGTAAGTCCGGTGGTCACTTCCACCTTCTTGGCAGCGTCATCCGCCACGATGTAGACATACTGGGTATCGCCGCTGCTGAGGATGCACTCCGAGGGCACCACTACGGTGTTGTCGGAGCGGTCCGTGTGGAACGTCACCTCGGCAGACATGCCGGAGAGCAGGCCGCTGACTTCTGCAGGTACGCCGAGGGTGACCGTGTAGAGCTTGGTCTGCTGGTTGGCAGAGCGCTCCACAGCCCGAATGGTTCCAGTAAAGTCCTGGCCGGCAGCACTGACAGAAATGTCCGCACTGTCTCCGATAGTCAGCTTGGGCACCAGGGTCTCCGCCACGGAGACGGTGACTTTCATCTGATCCGCACCGTCAATCACCGCCACTGGCATAGTGGTGGAGATGAAGCTGTTTTCCACGGCGTTCATGGTCACCAGGGTACCGGACATGGGCGCAATCACATTGCCGGCCCCATCCACGTTCTCCAGAGCGGTGGAGAGCTGTTCCACACTGGACTTGGCGCTTTCCATCCCGGCCTCCAGCTGGGCAAGCGTGGAGTTGCGGGTGGCGATGGCAGACTGGAGCTGCAGCTCCGCCTGGTCGATCTCCGCCTGTGAGGCGGCACCGATCTCAAAGAGGGCCTTGAGGTCGTTCACATTTTTCTGATACAGCTCGATCTGAGACTGGAACACCGCCGCCTGGTCCTGATAGCTCTGGACCGAGGACTGGTAGCTGATATTGGCAGCATTGTAAGAGGAGATGGTGCTCCCCAGGTCCAGGGTACAGATCACGTCCCCGGCGTTGACCACGTCGCCCGCCTCATAATTCACGGCGGTGCACTTGGCCGCCACGGAGACGAAAATGGTGGATTCATCCTCTGCCGCCACCTGGCCGGAGACGGTGTTCTCTGTGGCGATACTCTCCAGAGTGACAGACTGCACCTGCACGGCGGTTCCGGCGGCGGACTCGTTTTCGGTATTCTCTTGGTCCTCACCGCTGCCGCAGGCGGTCAGGCCCAATACCATGGCAGCCGCCAGAGCAGCCGCCAGCCATTGTGTTTTCTTGATCATGCGTTGCCTCCGAAATCAGGTATTCAAAAGTCCCTTGTCCACAGCCCAGCGATAGGTCCGGTAGGCGGTAAACAGGTTGTGTCGGGCGGTGTCCACCGCCGTCTGTGCATCGTCCAGGTCATCTTTTGCGTCCTGCAGGGCGTTTTTGGAAATGCTCCCCTGCTGGTACTTGAGTTCCATGGACGCATATGTATCCTGCTGCAGCGCCAGGGCCGTCTGAGATGCCTTCAGGATCTGCTGCTGGTCCCCCACGGCATTGAACGCTGTGCGGAAGCTCAGTTCAAAGGACTGCACAGCAGCCTCATAGGTGTACTGCGCCGCCTTCCAGGTATGTTCGGCAGACTTGCGCTGGTAGGAGTTGATGCCCTTGCCATCGATGGCGTCCTCATAGGTCTCCTTGGCGTCATTGAGGGTCCTCTGGGCATCATAGAGGGTATAGCTGACCTCTTTGGCGGCAGCCAGATCCTTGTCCAGGTTCATGGCAGCGATCTGCTCGTCCGTGACGTCCGGGATCTCGCCCAGTTTCAGCGTACCGGTCTGCTCCGCGCCGATCATCAGCTCCATCTGCACGATGAGATTGTCCAGGTTCATCTCCACCGTCTCCAGGCTGCTTTTGAGCTGGGTGCGGCCGCTTTCGGTCTGCTGGAGCTGCAGGGCGGAGATCTGCCCCAGATTGTAGCGCAGCTCCATCTCCTGCACAGTGCGATTCATGGCCGCCAGAGACCGCTGAAGCTGCGCATCGGTGTTCTGCAGCTCCAGGATGCTGACGTACATGGTCTCGGCGCCCAGAACCATCTGATCCTCCGTGTTGCGCAGCTGGCGCACCACTGCCTCATAGTCGTCCTGGATCTTTCCCTCTTTGAGATCGTTGAACTGTTCTTCCAACGCGTCGTAGCTGGCCTGCAGGGAATCAAAGGTCATCCCGCCCGCCGCTTCCGGATAAGCGATGGAAAGATACTGCAGCTTTGCAATGGCGTTGAGCTGATCACGCAGATCATTCTGCATTTTCTCAAAGTCCATGGCATCAATGGACGCGATGCTCTCTTCCAGCATCAAAACCGTCAGGTTGTTCTCCCGGAGCCGGGATTCCAGGTTTGCAAAGGACAGCTGTCCTACCGGATCAGGGGCCGGGATCTCCGTCTGTGCGTCCTGCGTGGGTTCCCCAGTTTCTCCGGCGGCCTCTTCCGCGGCCGCCTTGCCGTCTTCCGTCTCCGGTTCTTCGGCCTGCGTCTGCGCCGATTCGGCAGTCTCACCGCTCTGAGCGGTCTCCGGCGCATCACCGCCCTCCTCGGCTACGGCTGCTGTGACCAGCAGGGAACCGATCAGGGCCGCCGCCAGCAGAAAGGCCAGGATTCGCTTTCGCATCATAACACTCCTCTGTCATATTTTGATATAACGTTTTGACTTTACACTGCTAAGTTTAAGTCAAGATTGAAATGGAACACAAATTTTCCGTGCCGTCACAGTGTCACCCGAAATCGGGTCCAGACACCATACTCACTTTCTGCCGTCAGCGTTCCCCGGCAGTTTTGCACAATGGACTGGGCAATGGCCAGCCCCAATCCGTAGCTTCCGTTTCCGGGCCGGGCCTTGTCGCAGCGGTAAAACCGTTCGAAGATATGGGGCAGGTCCTCCCGGGAGATCCCCTGTCCCGTATTATACACCTCGATGAGAGACCGGCGTCCCTCCCGCCGCAGCCGTACAGCCACTTCTCCGCCGCTGCGGCCGTATTTGAAGGCGTTGTCCAGGAAAATCGCCATCAGCTGCCGGATACGTGTGGGATCTCCGGTGTACATACATCCCTCCTGGATCTGCACGGTATAGCGGATGTCCTGCTCAAAGGCCATACTCTCAAAGGGCAGCGTTGACTGATAGACCACCTCCGACAGGGAAAAACGGACCCTCTGCTCCGGCGACGCCCCGCCGTCTTCTAGACAGGCCACATCCAGCATCCGCCGAATCAGCCCCTGCATCCGCTCCGCTTCGGACTGGATGCAGTCCATATACTTGTTCTCGCCCAGCTCGTCCCGCAGCACAGCAGCGTTGACGCTGATGGCGGCGAGAGGCGTTTTCAGTTCGTGTCCGGCGTCGGAGATGAACTGTTTTTGCTTTTCAAACGCTGCCACGGCAGGCCGCAGGATCAGCTTGGAGAGAAAGATGCTCACCAAAATCACGATCAGCAGGATCGGCAGGCCGAACACGGCCATCACTTTGAGCAGATGGCGGGAAAATAGCGTCTCCAGCCCCTGTCTGCTGTCCATCATGGCCACATAGTACCCGTAGGGCTTTTCCACCTTATAATACCGGAACCCGCCGGACTTGCCGCCGCCGGGAGCCCGCTGGACCGCCTGACGGATCACCGCCTCCACGCCCGCCTCCTCCGGGTCCAGCATCTTCCCCCGAAAGTCCGTCAGGGAATGGAGCTGTCCATTCCGGTCCAGCTCCGCACCATACAGCGGCGTGTTGGTCAGTGCCACCAGTGCCTCCTTGTCCAGGATCAGTGTTCCCAGCAGGGGGCCCTTTTCCAGCTTGATCTGGCTCTCACCTCGCACGCCTTCGTCACTTTCCGCCAGAACTTCCAAAAGCTGCTCTGTCAGCTGCCCGCAGGTATAGACCACCGACAGATGGGTCACCATGTTGGTCAGCAGCACCAGCAGAAGCAGCACCCCCACGGTCATCCACACGATCTTGCGCCGCAGTTGTGCGATCATGACTGTACCTCCAGATAATATCCGGCGTTGCGGATACTTTTGATCTGCACCCCGGAGTGGAGCGCCCGGAGCTTTTTCCGCAGGAAAGAAATGTAGACCTCTACATTGTTGTACTCCGCCTCGCTCAAAAGTCCCCACACCTTTTCACAAAGCAGGTTCCGGGGGACGATCTGGTTTTTGTGGACCAGCAGACACTCCATCACCAAAAATTCCTTGGGGCCCAGCCGAATACACTCATCCCCGCAGCACAGCTCCAGCCGCCGGTGATCCAGGCGGATATCCCCGAAGGACGGGTCCTCTTCCAGCGGCATGTCCTTCCGCCGGGTCAGCGCCCGCACCCGGGCCAGCAGCTCCCCGGTGTCAAAGGGCTTTGTCAGGTAGTCGTCGGCGCCGTGATCCAGGCCCCGGATGCGGTCTTCCACGCTGCTGCGGGCCGTGAGCATCAGTACGGGCGTCTCAACGCCTGCCCGGCGCAGCCGGGAGAGCACCTCCAGACCATCCAGCTCCGGCAGCATGATGTCCAGGATCAGCAGATCATATAAACCGCTCAGGGCACAATCCAGCCCCGTGCTGCCGTCCGTTGCCAGGTCCACCGCATAACCCTGGCGCTCCAGAAGCCCCCGCAGGCCCTCGGCCATTCCCTGTTCGTCCTCTACGATCAAAAGCCGCATCTCAAGTCTCCTCTCTTCGGACCTTCCGACGGCAGTCCAGATATAGGCTACACCTGCCGTATAACTTTCGCAAGCCTATTTTTGAGATTTTTCCGCTAAAAACCCGGAAGGATTTCCCTGAAAAACCGGGAAGGTCTTGATTTTTTTCACAATAGACGCTAATATAGGATTCATCCTGTATTACTTTACTGCGGTACCTATTTTTCCGGGGCAAAAAGGAGCATTCAAGACGCATGAACGACCACGTTCCCCATTGCCCGGCGCAGTGCTCTGCCGCAGCGGCAGATATCGTCGCGCTGGGCGAAATTCTGATTGACTACACCCCCCTGCCGGACTCTGATGCCGGCATGGCGGTCTTTGAGCAAAATCCCGGCGGAGCCCCGGCCAACGTGCTGGCCTGTGCCGCCAAGCTGGGGCGCCGCACCGCCTTTATCGGCAAAGTGGGCGACGATCTGCAGGGGCGCTTTCTGACTCAGACGCTCCAGCGCATCGGTGTGGATACCCGGGCGCTGCTGGTTGATCCCCGCTATTTTACCACGCTGGCCTTTGTGAAGCTCTCCGAAACCGGCGAGCGGAGCTTTTCCTTTGCCCGCAAACCCGGTGCGGACACCCAGATCACACCTGCGGAGCTGGACCGGGACCTGATTTCCACCTGCGGCATTTTCCATTTCGGCTCTCTGTCTTTGACCGATGAGCCGGTGCGTTCCGCCACAGAGGCCGCCGTAAAGCTGGCCAAAGCCTCCGGCGCCATCATCGCCTACGATCCCAATTATCGCCCACTGCTGTGGGAAAGCCGCGACCAGGCCATGGAACAGATGCGCCGTCCTCTTTCTTCAGTGGACCTTCTGAAGGTGTCCGATGATGAAGTTTCCCTGCTCACCGGCACAGATGATCTTCTGGAAAGCGCCCGGCAGCTGGTGGCACGGGGAATCCGCTGTGTCGCAGTGACCATTTCCAGCCAGGGCGCCCTGCTGGCCGCCCCGGAAGGCACCGTGATGGTTCCCGGTTTCGCCACCCGTGCCGTGGACACCACCGGTGCCGGGGATTCCTTCTGGGGCGGATTTCTCACCTGCGTCAGCGAGAGCGGCAAGCCCCTCTCTGCCCTCACGCTGTCCGATTTTCAGCGTTTCGCCCGCTTTGGGAACGCCGTTGCCTCCCTGTGCGTGGAAAAGCGGGGTGCCATCCCCGCCATGCCCACCCGGCAGGAGGTGCTGGAGCGGATGGGCGCGTCCTGATCCCTCACGTGGAAGGCTCCGCTGCGCGGAGTCTTCTTTTTCTTTCTCGGTTGCACTCTGATGCCGTGCCGGAATCATACCGGCCTTCCGCGGCTGCCGGTATGATTTCGGCGGATTTTTCTTCATTTCTCAGGCAAATTACGTTTTTTGCTGCAATACGCATTGAAAACGGAAGTTTCTAACGCTTTTCCCCCTTGAAAACTGCTAAAAGCCGAGTAAAATACAAGAAGTAAGGTGCTTTATCCCCCAATTGCGAGGGAGCACCACGGAAGGAGGAAACAATCATGGCTACAAAGTCTACCGCAAAGAAGGAAGTCACCGAGAGTGTCAAGAAGGCGCCGGTGAAGAAAGCTGCCCCGGCCAAGGCTCCCCTTGTGGAAGAGGTCTACGTGCAGTTCGGCGGCGAAGAGTGGAAGGTCGCCGATCTGACGGAGCGGGCCAAAGCCGCTTACCTGGCGGAGGGCCACCGCGCATCCGGGATCAAGAAGCTGGCTGTGTACGTAAAGCCCGAAGAGGGCAAGGCCTATTACGTCGTCAACGACAAGGACAGCGGCAGCGTGGATCTGTAACCGCCGGGGTGCCTTACGGACCGTACATAAGCGAAAAGCCTGCAGCCAACGGCTGCAGGCTTCTTTTTTGGATTGCCGCGCTGTCATGCACTCTCCGTCTATGTTCATTGTGCACAAATATGTACGGGGCTATTTTTGTGCAAAACCGCTTTTGAACCATGTTCCTGCCGTTTGTTATAATAATTGTGGAAGAGAAGCGGCGCAGATCAGGCGCCGCTTTTTACGGAAGGAGGGGCCGCATGCACTGCGTGAATGAATACGTCAGTTATGGAACACAGGGGATCTGCCAGATCGAGGCCATTCGCTCCATCCAGTTTGAAGGATGCAGCGGGGCACGGGAGTACTACGTTCTCCACCCCATCGACCAGGTTCAGTCCAGCATTTTTGTTCCCGTGGATAACCAACGCCTGACAAGCCGGATGCGCCCGGTTCTCTCTCCCGAGGAGATTGACCGCGCCATCTTATCCGTCAAAGGCCGGCAGCTCTCCTGGGTCAGAGACCGCAAGCAGCGTGCCGAGCTGTTCCACAAAATCCTGACGGAGCGGAAACCCGAGGACTTATTGCTGCTGGCCGGATGTCTTTACCGCCACGCTCAGGAAGAACCCAAGGGGCTCTCCTCCTCGGATGCGCAGGCGCTGAAAACGGCAGAGGCTACCATTGAGCAGGAATTCACCTTTTCCCTGCAGCTGGGCACCCAAACCGTCGGCCATTATATCCGCGAAAAGCTGGGACTGGCGGAAGGCGCAGCACCGGGAACATATGAATAACCGCCATCAGGGCACATTGCCTGCCAGTTCAGGAGAAGCATTGCAAGCGGGACCGCAGCACTCTGCGGCCCCGCTTTTTGCGCCCGTCTGCGGTTTATCGCAGCTGCCGCTCTCTCCGGTTCCAGGCATAGCGGAAACTGTCCGGATACCACCGCCAGTTTCCGCCCCACACGGAGCCCTGCACCTCTGCATTGGCCCCCGGAGGCAGCTGGATGACCAGGCGCACCGGCCGGCATCCCGGGCGGCACAGCGTCAGCAGGTGAACTCCCGGGCAGAGTCCGACGAAGCGCACTTCCCCGCTGCAAAGAAGCACATGCGTACGGCAGTCTGCGCTGCCGCAGGTATTGAGCATCACGCAGTCCATGGGCCTGAAATCCTCCACGAACAGCCGGATTCCGCAGCGCCGGTACTGCGCCGCAAGACACAGAGATGCTTCCGCCTCCTGGCCGTCCGTCAGGCAAAAGCGGCGGCTGGCCCACAGGCTGCCATCGTCTGTTTTACCGATCCAGCTTGGCCTTGACCACGTATTCTCCCTCGACAACTCCACCAAAAAGATATTTTCCCGCTTCGTTCGTCTTGGTAGTGGCCACCAGCAGTTCTTTTTTGCCGCTCAGATCCGTTACCACCTGATACAGCCCCACAAAGCAGCCAGCCACCGCCTGGCCCGTGCCGTTGCGGATCATGCCGCTGACCGTTCCACTGTAGGTCCGGGCATCTGCAGTCATGGCCATGGTCAGGTTCTCAATGGAACCGCCTGTCACGGTCACCGTCATGGTTGAGACTGCCCGATAGCCCTCTGCAGAGGCCATCAGCGTATACACCCCGTCCGCCACATCGTAAAAGGCGAACTCACCGTCGGCAGCCGTATACGTGGTGGCAACCACCGTGTCCGGTCCGGTTTGGAGCGTAATTTTTGCCCCCGCCAGAGGAACCGATACACCGCTGAGATCCTTGGCCGTCAGCGTGCCGGCAATGGCTCCCAGGGACAGCGTGGCATCCGCGGTGCAGGCGAGATTCATCTGGACCGTGGCGCTGTCGGAAAGTGTCACACCGGCGGCGTCGCTGAGCAGGTATCCCTCTTTCACCGCGCTCAGGCTGTACGTCCCGGCCGGAATTCCGGTAATGGAGTAGGCGCCAGCGGCGTCGGTCAGCGTATGCTTATAGGGAAGGCCGTTGTTGTCAAACAGTTTGACCGTGGCATCGGCGATCGGGGCCGTGCCGTCGGTGACAACGCCGTACACAGTCGCCGCAGAGGCGGACGCCGGAGGCAGCTCCAGGTCAATGTTTGCCTCCTGCAAGCCCTGGATTGCAAAGTTGTCACTGTATTGAAGACTGAGCAGGTCCTGCTTGATATCCGCCATAACGAAACCTCCTGAAATTCATGAAGATGGGGCCAGCCGTTCCCGCGTTCGGAACAGCCGCCAAAAAAGCCGGCACAGCCGGAAATCCCGCTGCGAAACTGCGCCGCTGCGGCGGAAACTGCGTCGGATCACACCAGATCGGGCCCTCCCGTCCTGCCATCCGCCGCATGATCCGCCGGTCTCAGGATATGCCCGGCAGTGTCCAGTGGTTCCTGCTCCTTCCTGCCGCAGCTCATAAAAGCCCCGCTGTAAAAAGAACCGGCACCGGATGCCCGGTAAAAGGCCTGTCCCCGGTGCGATCCGCCCTTCGTTCATTCCATCCGGTGCATGCCAGACTGCAAAAAAGGCAGGATGCCCATGAAGGGCATCCTGCCTTTTTCATATCAGATTGTGCAGCGGAATGATCTTTACACGTAGTTGCACACACGCGCAATAGCCATTTCCGTATAACCCAGGGACTCGGCCTTGGTCTGCTTGCCGCTGGCCACTTCCGCAACCAGCTGCAGCAAATCATCGCCCATCTCGTCCAGATCGCCGCCGTAAATGATGGGAGAAGCGTCCACATCAATGTTGTCCTTCATGTTGGCGAAGGTCAGCTTGTTGCCGGTGATCTTGATAACGGGTGCGATGGGGTTGCCGGTAGGTGTGCCGCGGCCGGTGGAGAATACCACCACCTGGGCGCCGCCGGCCACCATGGCCGCCACAGAAGAGGGGTCGTTGCCCGGGGTATCCATAATGACCAGGCCCTGCTTGGTCTTCACCTGCTTGGCATAGTCATACACGGCGTTCACAGGGCTGTGACCGCCTTTATGGATGCAGCCCAGGGACTTCTCCTCCAGCGTGGTGATGCCGCCGGCCTTGTTGCCCGGAGAGGGGTTGCCCTCCCGGACTTCCTCACCCACCAGACGGAGGGCGGCCTCATAGCGATGCACGATCTCGAAGATCCGATCGTGGACCTCAGGCGTGGCAGCGCGGCGGGCCAGGATATGCTCGGCACCGATGAACTCGGTGGTCTCAGAGAGAATGGAAGTCGCGCCCGCCTCTGCCAGCAGGTCGCTGAGCTTGCCGATGAGCACATTGGCAGCCAGACCGCTGGTGGGATCGGAGCCGCCGCACTCGGTGCCCACGATCAGCTCCGTGATGGGGAACTCCTCTTTCTGGAGCATGGAGGCTTCCGCCACCATCTCCTTGGCGTACCGCACGCCCAGCTCCACTGCCTTCAGCGTGCCGCCGGCCTCCTGGATGATGACCTGCTTGATGGGCTTGTTGGTGCGCTCCTGAATGGCCTTGACCACCAGGTCCATCTGGCAGTTCTCGCAGCCCAGGGACACCACCACCGTGCCATACACGTTGGGGTTGGCGGCGTAGCCGGCCATCACGTCCATGGTCAGCTGCTGGTCGGAAGACACCTGCGCGCAGCCCTGCTGGTTGGAGAAGGTGACCGTTCCGGCCACCTGCTGGGAAATGATGCGGGTGGTATCGGACGCGCAGAGGCTGGCGGGCAGAATCAGCACCTTATTGCGGACGCCCACACGGCCGTCAGGCCGTCTGTATCCATAAAAAGTCACATTTTTCATTCCTTGGCCTCCAGCGCTTCCCGATGGCTTTCCACATTGTGAACGTGGACATGCTCACCCGTCCGAATGTCTGCACCGGCCACACCAATGTGCTCCCCGTATTTCACGACGGGTTCTCCCTTGGCAATATCCCGGGCAGCCAGCTTGTGGTAAATCGTGACATCCTCCAGAGCGGTGAAGGACTTCTCCTCCCCGCCGCAGGTGTAGGTCACGGTATCGCCTTTGGCAATGGGTTCAATAGCGACGACCACATTATCCTTGGCGTCAATGATCATTGCGTTTCTCATGTCAAAGCTCCATTCCGTGTTCCGCGGTGTATTACCACAGGTTGCCGTTCTCGTCGAAGCCCCAGTCCTCCAGCTCGCCGTCGAGCTCCATGTTGGGATGAGCCTTCACTTCGTCCACCAGTGCCTCGGACACCCAGATGTGTCCCAGCTCCATGGTATTTTTAATCCGGACAATGCGGGGATGTGCCTTGTCGATCATGTTGCAGATCCGAACCGCGATCTTGATGGCATGTTCGTCAGTGTGGCCGAACATGGGCATCTTCACCATGTTCACCAGCGTGGAGGTCAGTGCGTTGGGATAGGTGATATCCACATTGGTCTTGTCCACCACACGCTTGGTGGTGATATCGGCCACGCCGATGCCGTTGGCGTTTCCGTGGCTGGCGTCGGTCAGGTCCAGAACCACCGTGCGCTGGGCCTTGATGGGTCCGGGGCTGCCGTCGCAGGCGCTCTCCGGGCTGCCGAACGTACCCGTGACATTGGGGTCCATGCCGTCGCCGGAGATGTCCTTGCCGATCTTGTCCACCACCAGCACGTCCGCATTCTCAATCCAGATGCGGCCCATCTTGCTCTTGGCCTCTTTGAGGAGCTCGGGCTCCTTCTCCCAGATCTCGTCCGGGGTCAGGCCTGCCAGCTTGTAGGTCTGGTCGAAGGCATTTTCCAGAATGCCGACGCCGGCGACGATGTTGGTGTTGTCAAAAATCACACGGGCAAACTGGGGCAGGACCCGGGCCATGTTGATGAAGCCGGACTCGTGGACCGATTCAGCTCCATGCTGCTTGCCCATGCCGATGACGGCCATCTTCAGAAGGCCGCTCTCATAGGGGCCGCGGAAGGTGGTGTGCGCCTTGATCCGGCCACAGAGAATCACACCGTCGGCCTCGTGGGCGTACTTGTCCTGGAAGACGGGGCTACCCTCCACGGTGTTGCCCAGATAAACCGTCTCCATCGTGGCCCGGATCGGGCAGCCCATGGTCTCTTCCGTCACGTTGTAACTTCTGAGGACTTCCAGCTGTCCCTCCGGGGTGGCGCCGCCGTGGCTGCCCATGGCGGGGAACACAAACGGTTCCGCGCCCTGGGCCTTCACAAAGTCCACGATGGCCTTGACGATGATGGCGATGTTGGCGATTCCGCGGCTGCCGCAGGTAATGGCAATCCGCATACCGGGCTTGATTCTCTCCCGAACCTCTGCCCGGCCCAACTGCTGCTGGATCACCGCCGGAATATCCTCCGGCTCAATGTGCGTGTGGTCGAACTTCTGGCTGACACGGACCATGCGAGGCAGGGTCACAGTTTCGCAGAGATGCTCGACAACGCTGTCTTTGCTGCTTTCAAATGCCATGATGTGTCTCCTCTGTGTAAATTGATGCTATTCTCAGACCATGGGGAACAGCAGCGCGCCGATGATTGCCGCGATCAGCGTGAACACCGTCACGACGAAGATCGGCCAGGTGTAAGTCTTCAGACCGCCGGTCACAGTGAAGCCGGACAGGTTGGTGCAGACCCAGAAGCCGGAGTCGTTCACGTGGCCGATGGAAATACCGCCAGCCAGGCAGGCCATGGCGATCCACACCGGATGCACGGGCACGGAGGGAGCCACAGTGGCCATGATGGTCATGGAGGTGATGCCGGCCACCGTGCCGGAGCCCTGGGCCACGCGGAAGATGAAGCCGATGAAGTAAGCGAACAGCAGCACGCCCACCACGGAGCCGGTGCCGATATTCAGCGTGCTGATCAGAGCGTCGCCGATGTTGGTGGCAGCGATGACGCTACCGAAGGAACCGCCGGCACCGGTGATGGCCAGTGCAACGCCGGCAGCACCCAGAGCATTGTTGGCAGAGCTCTCAGCCTTCTTGAAGCCGATGTACTTCCATGCGATCACATATGCCGCCAGGACAGCCATCAGCAGCGTGAAGATCTTGTTGCTCAGCAGCAGCACGACCAGGGAATCAGCAGCGGCAGCGCCGGTAGCCTGCAGCACGGAGCTGATGAGGATCAGCACCACGGGCAGCATCAGCGGCAGCATGGACAGTGCGAAGGGAGGCTTGGGCAGGTCGGCGCTGTTGGCCTCGTGGTTGGCCAAGTCCTTCAGGGGGTTAGCCTCGTGGTTGATGTCCTTTTCCTCGTTGAAAAGGCCGGCGTTCAGGGCCTTGGTGGTAACCAGCATGGAGGGGATCAGCACGATGGCGCCGACGATCAGGCCGACAACCAGCTGGGTGCCCAGGCTGTAGCCCAGCAGGTCAGGAGCAGCCAGGGGGTTGGGCGTGGGGGGGATGTAGGTCTGGGCAATCACGTCGCCGATGATCAGAGCGGTGGAGACATAAGCCATGGGCTTATTGATCTCCTTGGCCACAGCGATGCCGATGGGGACCAGGATGATGAAGGTGATGTCGAAGAACACGGGGATCGCCAGCAGGAAGCCGGCACCGGCCAGTGCCCAGGTAACATACTTGGAGGGCACTGCGTGAACCAGGGTGATTGCGATTTTCTGCGCCATGCCGGAATCGCTCATCAACTGACCCAGGATCACGCCCAGGCCGATGGGAAGACCGATACTGGTCATCATGCTGCCGAATCCGGAAGCAATGGTGTCCAGGGTGGGCATGATTCCCAGCCCGCAGGAAATACCCATATAGGCGCTGGCGATGATCAGGCTCACCATGGGGTTCAGCTTGGGGATCAAGATCAAACCAATGATGATGACGATTGAAATCGCGAGATTGACTACTAGCATTGTGCTACTCATAACGTCTCTCCTTTTCCTTTCTATATCACAGCGCACTGTATATTTTTGATACAGACGCTCTGTATATATCATAATACAAAGGTTTACGTGTGGATTCAATTTAATTTTCCGGATTCAACTGTACATTTTTTGACCACATGTAAAAAATGTTGTATTATTTTTGACCATGTGATACAATCACCGTAAAGTTTGATGCAGGTGGTGCCCAATAATGAACAGTCGGGTCCGGCTTCTTGGAATCGTTCCATACAAGGGAATGAAGACGCTTCTGCTCAACCTGGCGGCAGAATACCCCCAGGTGGAGATCGACGTCTTTGAGGGAAATATGGAGGAGGGTGCGGAAATTGCCCAGAGCAATTTCCCCAATCAATACGACGCGGTGATCTCCCGCGGCGGCACCGCCCAGATTTTGAAAAAGCTCCAGCTCCCCGTGGTGGAAATTGAGATTTCCCTTCACGACATTCTTTACGCGCTCAAACTCTCCGGCGGGCTCCACGGAAAGCTTGCCATGGTGGCGTATGCCAACATCGCCATCAGCGCCCAGATCCTCTGTGACCTCTTAAATTATCAGGTGGAGATCTTCACGGTGAAATCCATTGAAGAACTGGAGCCCACTTTGCGTCATTTGAAAGACGCGCAGTACGACACGGTGCTCTGCGATATGACCGCAGACATCATTGCAAGAAATATTGGGCTCAACACCATTTTCATCACCTCCGGGCTTGAGAGCATCCGGCAGGCTCTGGACCGGGCCATCGCCCTTTGCCGGAGTCGGGAACACCTGCAAAATGAAAATGCGCTGTTCCGCGCCCTGCTCAGCGGCCAGGGTACCCAAGTGGCCGTATTTGACCAGCGGAAAAACCTGGTGTTTTTTCAGGGGGGAGATGATTCCCCGGAGCTCCTCAATCTGCTGCGGCGGGAACTGAATGAACTTCCCGAAGGAAAGGAACGCCGCATCACCCGCAGTACCAACGGGACCCAGTATGCCATTCGGATTCGTCCTATCTCCGTGGATGAGGATTACACTGCGGTTTACTTTACCGCCCGCAAGGCGGCTCTGAGCAAAAATCAGACCGGGATTCGCTTCTTTTCCCGACAGGAGGCGGAACGGAAGGCATACAGCGGCAGCTTCAGTTTCCGGGACCTGTACGGTCCTCCGGCAGAGGATGCGGCCCAGCTGGACGGCAGCATGGCTCCCGTCATCATCACCGGAGAAGAGGGAACGTGCATGGAGCGGATTGCCGCCCACCTCTATATTCAGGGTCCCCTGCAGGACGCGCCGCTGGTTTCCATCAACTGTAGCCTGCTCAATGAAAAGAGCTGGGAATTTCTCCTGGAAAGCCATAATTCTCCCCTGACTGAGACCGGAAGCACGCTCTACTTCTCCCGCGTGGATATGCTCTCCCCCCAGCGCCGCCTGCAGCTGATCGAAACGCTTTCAGAAGGAGAAGTCTGCCGCCGCAGCCGCATATTGTTCTCCTGCATCTGCCGCCCCGGAGAACAGATGTCCCCGGAGGGTGCTGAATTTTTGGACCGGCTCAACTGCCGCGTTCTGTACCTTCAGCCGCTGCGGAAACTCAAGGACCGAATTCCCGCGCAGATCAACTCCTCCCTGAGCCGCCTCAACGCCTCCCGTCCCTACCCGGTGCTGGGGGCTGAACCGGAGGCCGTCCATCTGCTGCAGTCCTTTCCCTGGCCCCATAATTACGCCCAGTTCCAGCGGGTACTGGAGGAGCTGACTGCCTCCTCCGAGCAGATCATCACCGCCAAAAGTGTCCGTGATATCCTGCAGAAAGAACAGTACGGCAATACCCATACCTCCCGAATGGGTGACATTTTCGAGCCGCTGGATCTCAGTCAGACACTGGACAAAATCAGCCAGGACGTGGCACTGCGTGTCCTGGCCGAGACCAACGGAAATCAGTCCGCCGCCGCCAAGCGGCTGGACATCAGCCGCACGACCCTGCGCCGGCTGATCAAGCAGGCCTGAGTTGTATTTTTTTGCAATTCCGGCCGCACAGCTCCATGCGTAAAGCAGCGCCGGACGGAGAAAATTCCGTCCGGCGCTGCTTTGTCGCTCTTGCGGTCCATTCGTCTTGAGGTCAGGCAGGCGCCTCTCATATCCTTTGAATCCGTACTCAGAAGGAAAGTACTGCGCAGATTTGCGTCACTTGGGATTTCCACTGCCCATCTTATAAGAACTTGTCGGTTTCCAGAATTGCTCCCTGATTGGCGGAGGAGACCATTGCACGGTACCGTTTCAGGTATCCGCTTACTTTTTTGGGCGGCTGGGGTACCCTCTTTGCTCGGCGAGCGGCAATCTCGTCTTCTGAAACCAACAGCTCCAGCTTATGATTCGGGATGTCAATCGAAATCAGGTCTCCGTCCTCCACATATGCCAAAAGTCCGCCCGCAGCAGCCTCTGGCGAAATGTGTCCAATAGACGCCCCCCGGCTGACACCGGAAAAACGGCCATCTGTAATCAGCGCGCAGGTGGAATCCAGTCCCATTCCGGCAATAGCACCGGTAGGAGTCAGCATCTCCCGCATGCCGGGGCCACCCTTAGGGCCCTCGTACCGCACCACTACTACGTCACCGGAAACCACTTTGCCTGCGTACAGGCCCTCACAGCAGGCCTCTTCACTGTCAAAGCACTTGGCGGGGCCGGTGTGGACCATCATCTCCGGCAGCACAGCACCCTTCTTGACCACCGCACCGTCAGGCGCCAGATTTCCATACAGCACCGCCAGACCGCCGGTCTGGGAGTAGGCGTGCTCCCGGTCGCGAATCACGTCCTCGTCCAAAATGGCGGCTTTTGCAATCCGGTCCGCCCAGGTACCATCCACAGTTCTGGCGGAAGGATCAATCAGTCCCATTTCATCCAGGCGCTTCATGACAGCACTCAGCCCCCCCGCCTCGTTCAGGTCCACCAGACAATGGACGCCTGCGGGATTCAGTTTTACCAGATGGGGCACACTGTCACTGACGGCGTTGACACCGTTCAGGTC
>UMBF01042619.1_pt1 | contig 24270 bp, 17 predicted proteins | sample 1963901 | NCBI WGS metagenome assembly UMBF01 (sample SAMEA4835935, study PRJEB28245) | human gut metagenome | biome: gut microbiome; material: fecal sample | place: Denmark | collected 2008 | reverse complement strand
GCCGGAATCTCTCCCACAGAAACCACCGAAGAGCCGGATTTGCCGGGCGTCTTCGGCCACGGCTGCGTCTTGCTGCTGCAAGGTATCGCCCGCGAGCACTCGCTCAACCGCGCCGCAAAGAGCATGGGCATGGCATATTCCAAGGCATGGCGCATTGTGAACGAAGCCGAAGGCCAGCTGGGCTGCAAGCTCATCGAGCGCGACGGAGCCCGCGGATCCACCCTCACCCCCGCCGGCGAGCGAGCCATCGCGGTCTACGAGGAGCTGCAGGCCGACATCAACAACGTCATCGCCACCAAAGCAAACGACCTCATCGCCAGCATCAAAAAGTAGCTAATTTGGGACGGGGCTTTTTTAGCTGCACAACCCCTTCTCATAAGTTGCGGTGAAATAGGGACTGTTTATGCCGATAAAGCCGTAAATCAATCCCTATTTCACCGCAACTTATGGAGTTGAGGATGATTTAGCTAGTTGCGAAGGGCGTTGTCTAGGGTGGACGCTACGACCAGGGGGTTGTCGGTGCCGGCAAAGAGGCGGATGGTGCTCCCCTGCTTGCCACGCGGAGCCGAAAGGCGCGTTGCTGCGCCGCCGGCGGGCGATGTGCGGAACTCCCCCGGCAAAGCATCGAACAGCTCGCCCGCGCTGCATTCGATAAGGTCAAATTCAACTGCCGGGCCAAAGCCGTGCTCGAGGATTCCCGTTGCAACCGCATGGTCGGGATGCGAGCTCAATCCGGGATAGCGCACGCCGTGCACCATCTCGTTCGCGGCCAAATACTCGGCCAGTGCACGCGCGCGGTCGAAGTGTGCCTGCATGCGGGTGTCGAGCGTATCGAGCCCGTGCTCTAGAACCTCAGCCTCATCGGAGGACAAGTCGAGTGCGGCCAATCCGCACCCCTCGAGCAGCGCATGCGCGCACTCGGCAGCAGCATCCACACGATGGCGCTTGAGCTGCGAGCGTGCGACCGATACGGCAACGAGCTTGCGAGGAGCCTTACCGGCGCACACACGGTCGAGTGCTTCAAGCGACAGGACGGCACCCAAACGCAGCGGATCGCACCCAAAGAGGCCAGCCACGGTGTTATCCACCACGAGCAGCGCATGAGCCTCACGCGCTGCGCGGCCTAACGCACGAAGATCGGGAACGAGCAGACCAAACCCGCCGATAGAGTTGACGAACCACCACAGGTGCGGCCCCTCGGCACCAAACGAAGCATCAAAGCCCTCGGACGCAGCAGCAAACGCGGCAGCCGACGGCTCCCCCACCATAGACACGTCGCAGGCATCAAAGCCGTGCGCAAACGCATCGGCAAAGTCGTCCGCAAAGGCAACCAGACGATCACCGGGGCGCACAATCCCCAACAGAGACAGCGCCGCCGGCACATGCGAGGCCGCAACAAGACGCGCCTCACGCGCGCCGGCCCTTACAGCCCAGGCCTCTTCTAGCTGCTGTACATCCACAAGGCACCGTCCCTTCACAAACAAAAACCCACGATGCGGGTGTTCCCCGCATCGTGGGCAACGGCTGCAGTATAGCGCCGATATGCGACGAATCGCCTAGATGTTGAGCGTGTGATAGGTCACGCTCGCACCCGGGGCGTCAACGGTCACGCCATAGGCCTCGGGATAGATGCGCGTCGAAAACACGAGCGCGCCATCGTTCACAAACACCTCGACCGACGAGACATCGCCGACAATGCGCACGTTGCGCACCTCGTCGACGGGCTCCCAGCGCACAGTACGACCGCAGCCGGCAGAAGCACGACCCTCATCGGTAAATCGCATCTCAAAGCGCGAAGGCAGTTCGCCCTCGGCGGGCATAAACGCCAGCTTCAGCTCGCCATCAACGATCGCGGTAAACGCGCCGTCGACACCGTCGACAACAACGTCAAAGCAGGTATCGCCGGCAACCTCAAACGAGCCCTCCCCCACACGTACCGAGGCATAATGGTGCTCAATCTCGCGCGCCGGCTGCTGCAGCACCACGCCGCCGGCACCGGCTGTAAGCTCGCGCGGCACCGTCATGCAGTGCTGCCAGCCGCACACCGCGGTGGGCGCGTTGCCATAGGTCGGCTCATCGGGCATGCCCATCCAGCCGATCAAAATGTGGCGACCGTCCTCGGACGTAAACTCCTGCGGAGCATAGAAGTCAAAACCGGCGTCCCACAGGCGGAACTCGCCCAGCTCATAGGCACCGTCACCACCGGTAATGTCGCCCGATACAGGCATGTAGCCAGCGGCATACACATTGCCGCGGTCCCAACGACCGCCCTCAAGACCTTGGGGCGAGAAGGACAGCCACTTCGCCGGTACGCCGCCATCCGCCTCAAGCTCAAGGTATCCCGGACACTCCCACATAAACCCAAAGCGCTCGGGCGTACACACGCGGGTCTCGAGCCCCCAACTAAGCATGTCAGCCGAGCCGTACACCAAGATCTCGCCCGCATCGCGACCGGCACCCTCGCCGTGCATCGCACAAAAACGGCTCTCGATATGCTGCCCATCCACGCGACGACGCGCGCCCAGCACCATGTGATAACGCCCGTCCGCGCCACGCCACACCTTGGGGTCGCGCACGTGGCAGGTCAAATCCTCGGGACAATCCTCGGACGCCAGCACCACGCGCTTTTGGCTGAACGTCTGTCCATCGACACTCTCGACATACACGGTGTCGGCGCGACGACCGGTGTTGACGTAGTCATAAACGCCGTCCGTATCGGGGAGCTTAACGTTGCCGGTATAGAGCACGCGAATGCAACCGTCCTCGACCAATGCCGAGCCCGAATACACGCCATGGCAATCGAACGGCTCGTCGGGCAGCAGCGGCGCACCAACGTAGTCCCACTTCATAAGGTCACGGCTTGTGGCATGGCCCCACATCTTGACGCCGCCGTTCACATCAAACGGGGCATACTGAAAGTACGCGTGAAATACGCCATCTGCCTGGCAAAGACCGTTGGGGTCGTTGAGCCAGCCCGTGGGCGGCATGATGTGAAAATGCTGAGCATAGGGCCCGTGACCACGCTCGGCAGCCGCCGCATCCATGTTGGCAACGAGCTTGGCAAGATCGCGCTGAAGTGCGTTAGACATGTCGGTATCCAATCGAATTAAATCAACGAACGCTCAAATCAAGGGTTCCAGATAAAGAAAACGCCCACAGGATGGAGCCTGCGGGCGTTATGTTTACGCGAATCCTACGCCTGCTCGGAAGCCTTGGGCTCGTCCTTGTACAGGACAAACGAGACGGCAAAGGAAACCAGCGCGGCGACCGCAAACATGATCGCGTACTGCACAGGCTGGGCCAGGCACAGCAGGATACCAAAGATACCCGTAACGCCCGTGCCGGAGGCGGCCAGCGAAGTGAGCGCACAGACCAGGGCACCGCAACCGCCGCCGATGCAGCCGGCGATGAAGGGCTTAAAGAAGCGCAGGTTCACACCAAAGATGGCAGGCTCGGTAATGCCCATGAAGGCGGACAGGGCCGAAGGAAGCGCCAGGCCCTTGATCTTGGCATCGCGGGTCTTAAAGGCAACGGCGAGCGCGGCGCCACCCTGAGCGATGTTGGCAGCGCTGGCGATGGGCAGCCAGTAGGTCACACCGTACTGGGCAAGCTGGCCCAGGTCGATGGCGGTGTACATCTGGTGGATACCGGTAACGACCGTGGGGGCATAGAACAGGCCGACGATAAAGGAACCGATGCCGAAGGGCAGGGTCAGCAGGGCCTGGATCAGACCGAGAATGGCGTTCTCGGCCCACACGAAGATGGGGCCGACGGCAACGAGCGTCACGAGCACGGTCACGAACACCGAGACAAGCGGGGTCACAAAGAGGTCGAACATCTCGGGAACGATCTTGTGCAGGCGCTTCTCGAGGAAGGCCAGAATAGCGCAGGCGATGACGATGGGGATAACGTGGCCTTGATAACCGACCCACTCAAAGCTGTACACACCGGGGATGACGTTGACCATGGTCTGCACGCCCTCGGAGGCAACCGTGTAGGCGCTCTGCAACGAGGAGTTGATGAACGCACCACCGACGACGGCGCCCAGATACGGGTTGGCGCCAAAGGCCTTAGCGGCGGAGTAACCGATCAGGATCTGCAGAATGCCAAAGGACGTGCCCGAGACCAGGTCGGCAATCTTGTAGATAAAGTTATTGGTGTCGAGCGCGATAAAGCCGTTGGAGGCCATAAAGTTGAGGGCACTCATAATGCCCAGCAGCAGGCCCGAAGCCACGATGGCGGGGATAATGGGGACAAAGACGTCGCCGAGCACCTTAATGGCACGCATAAAGATGTTCTGCTGCTGCGCCGCGGCCTCCTTGACCTCGGCCTTGGTGGCAGCCTCGACGCCGCTGAGCGCAATGAACTCGTCGTAGACCTTATTGACGGTGCCAGTGCCAAAAATAATCTGGAGCTGGCCCTGGGCCTCAAAGACGCCCTTGGCGCCGTCGATATTCTCGAGGGCCTCCTTGTCGACCTTGGCGTTATCGGCAATCACCAGGCGCAGACGCGTGGCGCAATGCGCGGCAGAGACGACGTTGTCGGCGCCACCGATGTTGTCGAGCACCTCTTGGGCTGATTTGCGGTAGTCCATGACTTCCCTTTCCTCCAACGGGCGCATGTGCACCCGGCCACCTTTGACACTTACACTGTAATCGTTTTCAGTTTCATATGTCTGTAATCGTTTTCATAGTAAGGTGAACGGTAGGAAAAAGCCGGCGAATGGTAGTTTTATGGCAAAAACAGGGGCCTCAGAGGCAGGCAGACGTGCCCAGAGCCTAGACATTCATAAGCTGATGGCCGAGCTTGATCGTCTTGAGACCGCGCTTCCCCTCCACACCATCGAGCGTGTCGAGCAGCATGCTGGTGGCCTCGACGCCACTGGTCAGATACCCATAATGCACGGTAGGAATGCCGCCCGTCAGCGCGCGCAAAAACGCGTTGTCGCCAAAACCGCTCACGCGGTGTATGCCCTCGCCCATGCCGCGAACCTCATCGATGGCACGCAGCGCGCCCGCCGCCATGGTGTCGGTCGCGCAGGCGATAAACGAAACATCGGGAGCGACGGAAAGCAGCTCACGCGCCGCACCATAGCCCGAGTCGAGCGTAAACGAGCCCAGGCGAATCAAGGCGGCATCGAGCGGGTTACCCGCGGCGCGCAATCCCGCCTCAAAACCACGACGGCGGTCATAACCGGCCGCACGGTCTTCCTCGGTAACACCGATATAGGCAATCTTGCCCTCAACATGCTTCGCGAGCGCCTGGCCCAGCTCAAAAGCGGCCTCGTAATCGTCGTGATAGACGCAAGCCGCGCCCGCGACGTTTTGGCCGATCAGCACAATGGGCACATGGCAAGACGCAATGGCCGCACGATGTTCGTCGGTGATCATGGTCGCCACGAGTACGATGCCATCGACCGGGTGATTTTGGAATAAATCGAGGTATTCGAGCTCGCGATCGGGGGCATTGTCGGTATTGGCAAGCAACATCTGGTAGCCACGACGACCGAGCACCTGGCCGATGCCGGCGGTAATGCGGCTCACGGACTCCGAGTTGATTTTAGGCACGATAACGCCGATGAGCTTGGTGGAACCGGTGCGCAGCGCGCGAGCTTGGCTGGACCGCACGTATCCTGTCAGCTCAATCGCCTTCTTAATGCGTTCGGCCTTATCCGCCGATATGTAGCCACCGTTGAGGTAGCGCGAGACGGCGGCGCTCGAAACGCCGGCCAGCTCGGCCACATCTTTCATCTTTACCACGAGCACCCCTGTCGTTGAAATCGCTTACACAATGATACCCAACCCATACCGGCAAATTTAGCAAATGGGACGAGCCACATGGATCATTTCAACAGCCCAGGTCAAGCAAACGTCAGCGAGCGCGCAGCTGCCGTGGCGAGGTGCCGCGAAAGAGGAGCGACGCGTACTTCATGTACGCGAGCGACGGTTTGAGCGGCAGATCGCCCGGCAGATGCGTGCGCAGCGTCGAGCGGTCCGGCGTTTGGTAAAACGCCGGAACATAGTTACCCGTGATATTCGCCGTTGTATTGGATGAGCGTCAGGTCCTCAACGCCGTCGAGCGCGCGGATAGCGTCGGCATAGGGCATATCCACACCGTCCGAGAACACCTCGACGGCCATCTCAACCTTGTCACCGCGCATGGTCTTGGACTTCACCGTAAACTTGGTACGCCCAAATGCACGCACGATGTCGTCGCCAGTGGTCTGGCCTGTGTAGTGAATGACCATCATGTACACGCGCGCCTTGTCCTGGTGGCTCGCAAAGCCGGCGATCATCACCACGATGACCACCGCCGTGAGCCCCACGAGCGCATACATGCCGGCGCCAGCCGTAATGCCCGTGGTAATGGCCCAGAACAGATACAGCAGGTCGAGCGGGTCCTTGACCGCCGTACGATAGCGGACGATGGACAGAGCACCGACCATACCGAGCGAGATGACCACGTTCGTCGAGATCGCAAGCGTAACCATGCAGGTAAGCACGCACATGCCCACAAGCGTCACGGCAAAGCTGCGCGAATACACCACGCCGGTAAAGTAGCGCTTGTACACGCAATAGATCAGGATGCCCATGGCGAGCGCCACGAGAAGCGACAGGCCGATCTTGGCAGGGTCGACCTGACCAAACGCCTCCAAGACGGAGTTCTTAAAAAAGTCTCTGGTGCTCATGGTCTAAATATCCCCTCGGTTCTCAAAATCCGATTCCCAGTAGTTAAAACCGCGCAGGTAGGCGGTCTTTTCGTAACACAGGCAGTACTTGGAGACCGCCGTAAGCTCGGCCGCGCCCGGCGGCACCATATCGCGCACCAGCTGCGGACAGAACTCGGTAAACTTGACCTCCATCACCAGCTTGCCGGGCTCCAGGACCGGCAGGGCGGGCAAGGTCGCGTCAAAGATGTCAAAACTTCCCACCGCGGCGCGCACGTTCATGTCAAACGTGATGCGCACGGTGCCCTCGTCCATTACCCACGGCTCGCGCTCGTAGTCCACGATAGTCCGCGGGCGCATCATATTGCATATGCACTCGATGTAGAATTCGCGACAGAGCGGATAAGGACTCCTCAGCAAAAAGTCGTAGTCGCCGGCCAGAATCTGCTCAAACTCGCCGCGCGTGAGCGGCGCGTCCTCCTTATAGATCCAGCTTCCGTACTTCTTTTTGCGCTCGAGCTTAATCACCTTGTCGCTGCCGTTATAGATGCGCACGCGATACTTTTTGCGCATGAGAATACCGGCGTCTTTTTCCTCGTAGGCCGAGCTGCAGTAGTCATCAAAGTACAGGCTGCGAATGGTGTATCCGCCCGCCTGCGCATGTTTATCCAGCTTAAACACCGGCGCCATACGACAGGCCAATGCGGCATGCTCTCCCTCATTGATGAGATACTTGAGCTCGTGGCGGTAACGCTCCTGCGTGGTACGTACCGGCGGGGCGGCCAGACGCTCAAGCAGCGCGCTAGCCCTCCTCATACGTGTCCTCCACGACCTTACCACCGTCCTGCACGTAAAAGCACTTCATGCCGTACTGTTTGCCGTCATCGGTCACATAGTAGTCAAACGCATCTTGCGTATAGCCGTCGGAGTTGGTGGCACGCACGCGCACAAAGTACTGACCGGTATCGGGGGCATCGCACGTTACCTCCGGCAGCAGCACGTCCTCGGCCTTAAAAAGCACGTCGCTTACGGCATAGTCGCGCGCAAGCTCGACGGTATAGCGAATATCGCGTGCCTCAAAGTCGTATGCGGCATCCCAGTTCATGCGCAGCTTACCGTTATCGATCTGCGGCACACCAATGTAGAACGGCATGGGCTTTTTATAGCTCTCGCGGTAGCTCTTGTAGTTCTCCTCGATCTCGGAAGGAATCGCCGCGGCGATTTGCTCGTATTGATCCTTGGTGACAGGCAGATTGTCGATATCGGGCGAAGCAAAGACCAGGGATTCGGTCACCTCGCGATAATGTTTGATCATCTTGGCCAGACGTTCCTCGGTCAAATACGAGCGCAAGTCCTTGACGGCACGGTCGAGTTCGCTGCGGAACGACTTGCTGCGCAACGCGCGGTTGAACAGCACGTTGCCCCAGTAGTTGCTCACGCCGCGCTCCCAGCTCGCATAATCCGAGAATCCCGTCAGGCTCAACTCGAGCTTGCGCAGCATGCCGTCGTTATCCCAATCCAGGATGTACCAGACCTTGGAGTTAAGCGGGCTGTACAGGTAGCAGTTACGGTTCTGCGTGTCGCAATTGCCCGTCAAGATCTGAAACGCCATCCAATAGACCAGGTTCTCGGTATCGAAGTAGGTGTCGAGCACATCGTCGATCTTTTGCGTATCGTCGTTGAGCGCATCGAGCATCTCGATCAACTTGGTATGGTCCGAATCGCCCTTAATCTCGAGCATGCCCTCAAACGCCGTCTGGTTATAGTCGGGGTCATCGGTGAGCTTAATGGTGTCCTCAAAGCGATGGAAATCGAAGCTATTCACCTTATACAGATGCCCGCTCTTATCCAGGCCGTGGGCCTTGAGCGCCGTTTTGTTGAGCTGCTCGACCTGCGTAAACAGACCGTAGTCCTCAAAGGTGTCGTTGGATTTTTCGGTCTGGTCGCACACCCATAAGTGCACAAACTGCGTGCGCAGGCCCATCATCTGGGGAATGCCACGGATCAGATCGTAGGCCATCTTGTTACGAAAGCGCATGCCCTCGCCCATGTGCTTGTTAAGCGCAATCGCACGCTGCTGGCGCCACGTGCCCTTGCCCTTTTTGAGCTCCACCTTGCAGTTCTTTTGCGTATAGGTACTCGACGTCTGACCGCGCACCTGCACCGTGGCGTTGGGTGCCTCCTCGCCATAGCCCACCTCGCCAGCAACGGGGCCCTTATCATCGCCTGGCTGCAGCAGGCCCATAACCTGATAGCGTGTCACGCCCATGTCGGCATAGTCGTAGACCGAGTAGGTATTGATCTCGGTCCAGCTATGATCGGTGTTCTCGGAGCTATTGCCGCGCGAGACCGTCAGGTACATGCATACGATGCCCGAGTCGTCGTAAACCTCGTACAGCTCATCCTTGTCGCGAAGATGCTTGGTCTCGCTAGACGCATCGGCCTTTTTAATCTTGTCCTGCTTCTTGGTCTTTTTTGTCGAGGATTCGTCCTGCGAAGAGCAGCCCGAAAGCAGCAATGTGCCGGCAGCCGCCTCGATCAAGCGGCGACGCGATATCATCCTATCGGTCATCAGGACCTCCCCAACGATTGCGAAACACGCGAACAACCGTGCGCTCAAACGCACCATGCGGCTCGCCCTCTAGACGCAGCTCCTCGTAACGCTGTTCGGCACGGTCGAGCAAGCAGCCAAGCTCCGTAAAGCGACCCGTCTTGTCGGTCGCCACAATGGGCTGCTGACTCAGGATACGATACGGCAAGTTGGCGGTATAGGTATCGAGCCGCATGAGCGCCACAACAAAAAACACCGCCGCGCCGAGCAAAAAGCCAAAGCCATAAAACTGCTGCGGAAAGAACAGCGAGACGATGGTCGCCAGCCCCGCCACGCCCGCGAACAGCCCGGAGGCAAGCACGGCGCCCTTGTAGTCGGTAAAGTACAGCAAGATGAGCATCACTGTATTGCCCACGGCATACAGGCCAAAGCCCACGCACAGCGTGCGGAAATACCCGTGCATCAGGTTGTTGAAGCCCAGTGGCAGGGCCGAGAGCACCGTGGTCTCGAGCGAGATGACCGCTGCCGTCACAAACAGCTGCTTGAGCGCGCAAAACCGCAGCTCCCGGTTGAGCGTGGCGAGCATTTCCTCCTCGGCCACCACGATGTCGCCCACCACGCCGCCGTCGTTAAACAGGCTGTAGTAGTCGCGGTAGCGCGGATAGAAGTTAACCTCGACCGACACCACAAAGTTGACGGTCGTGACCAGAATGGTCAAAAACGCAATGAGCGCCGGCACATCGTGGTAGGGTGCGCCATAAAACAAGCCCTTGACCTGCACACCAATGGGGCCGGCCCAAATAATTACCAGATGTGCAAAGAGTCCCAGGTTGGTAAACAGGCCCGTGAGCGCGAGCGGCATAAACTGGTCGAGCCAGCGCAAAAAGAGCCAGGGGCTGCGGTCGCTCTGCGGAAAATACCGGTACAGCAGCACCACGTCCCAGGCGAGCATGACGCCATAGCCCAGGGCGATTGACGCCAACAGGCCCTCGACCGGCGGCAACCCCAGCACCAGCGCGGCCAAGGCACACAGGCACGCCATGCCAATGGCCGCGGCAAAACTGCACAGAATACCGCGGTAATCCTTAATGGCCGTGAGGTAGCTCATGCCGTTCCAGTTGACGATCATAATGTTGAACAGCCACAGGCACAGCAGCCCCTGCAGCAGCGTGGCGCCTGAGAACAGCAAAAAGACGCCGTAGAGCACCGTGCCCGCAACGAGCATGATGGCGCTGGAGCCCCAAAACGAGGGCAAGACCTCTTCTTCGCGCTCGGCAAACAGCATGTCAGCCAAAAAGCGCGTGACCGGCATGGAGAAAAAGCTCGTGAGCGTGAGCGACGCCAGCAGCGTATAGGTCACCATGCACACCAGCAGGTCCTGGTTGGCACGGCCCACACCCCACAGGCCGCACAGCACCAAGATACCCACCTGGAGCAGCACGCCCAGCAGCATGGGGCCCGTACACACAATGCCGGCATAACCATAGGCGCGCATCGTAGCAAACAGGCCCTTGCGCTTAAACAAGCGCTTGAGCTCAAAACCGATTCCGGCCACCGGCTACTCCCCCTCTCTGGGCAGGTCAAACGCACGCGCCGTCTCGTCGTACAGCGCGCGATAGTTGGCGAGCATCTGCTCGTGTAGGTAGTAGGTCGCCACGCGACGCTGGCCGCGCTCCCCCATTTCCAGGCGGCGGGCACGGCTCGCGCACATGCGCTCCATAGCATCGGCCAGACCCTTGCGATACATGGGCGGGCTCACGAATCCAGCCACGCCAAAGTCGTCGCCGGGGGCGCCCTCGAGCAGCTCGCGGCAGCAGCCGACCTCGGTCGTCACGCAGGGGCGACGTGCGCCCAGCGATTCCAACACGCTCAACGGCTGGCCCTCCGAGATGCTCGTCAAAATGGTAAAGTCGAGCTTTTCCATGTACTCGACCACGTTGACGCGACCGGTAAAGATCAAGTCACGCACGCCCAATGTCTCCACCAGCGCATGGCACTCGGCGCCATATTCCTCGTCATCCACGCCGCCCATAATGTGCAGGCGCACCTTGGGCAGGCGCTCGTGCAGCTCAAAGAAGGCGTAGATCATGGTCTTGACGTCCTTGATGGGCGCCAGGCGCACCACCGCGCCAATGTCCACCCAGCCGTCATCGGGCTTTAAGGGAATGTCCTTAAAGCGGTCGAACTGGATGCCGTTGGGGATGACCAGGCATTTGTCCGCATCGCAGCCCATATCGATCTGCGTCTTGCGGGCGTTGTGAAACAGGCTTGTCACGCGGAAAGCGCGACGGTAGATCTCCTCCGAGAGCAGGTAGAAAAAGCGGATCCAGCGGTCCTTAAACGAGGGCACCACCCAGTCGGCGCGAATGATCTCCTCCTCGCGCTCGCGCGTGTAGATGCCGTGCTCGGTCAGCAATGCCGGCGCGTTATGAACGCTCGAGCCAAGACTCGCAAGCAGGCCGCCGTAGCCGGTCGAGATGGCGTGGTACACGTCGGCCACCGGAACCTCGCTGCCCAGCAGATAGAGCACGGGCAGCAACATCGAACGCATGGTGTGGAAGGCGTCGGCGAAAGGCGTATACGGGTACTCGGCCAGGCACACGTCGCGGAAGATGTCCATAAACGTGCGGCTCTGCAAAAATGAGAGCGGATGCACGTGGCGGCGCTGGAAAATGTCGAACAGCACGTCCCAGTCCGGATTGGAGAGCGAAACCAGACGGCGCAACGCCTCGCGCTCGCGGTCGTCGAAGTCGACTTCCTCCTGCTCGCCCGAAAGACGCAGAGCATCGTCCAGGAACACCTCGTGCACCTCGACGACGTTGCCGGGCAGCTCGTAGACAAACTTGCCGCGGTCTTCGGCGTGAGCGCCAATCACCCACAGCACAAACTCATGCTCGGGCATGGCCTGTATATAGCCGTGCATCCAGGTGGACACGCCGCCGTGCACATAGGGGTAGCAACCCTCGAGCACCAAGCAGATTCTCATTTGTCGCCACCCTCCTTGCGCGCAATGGTCACCGTCTTGTCCGTGGCTTTGACCAGGTACAGATCGCCCGTCAGATGCGTAATCTCGCCACCTGTGACCGCACCCGGCTCGCCGTTGTTGGCGCGGAACATAAGCCAAGCCTCATCGTGAAAGTTGCCCAGGTTGAGCGTCCAGGCATCGTCGCTCGTATCCACGCTCACCGTCACGGACGAAAAACGCTGGATGGCACCCGAGCATTCCGAACCCGTCTGGTGGCGCAGGTCGGGAGCGGACGTAGCAAGCCAGTCCAGATAGTTGACCAGGCCGCCCTTATAGACTTCCCAGCCCTCCTTGGCGCCGCGATCGGGATCCAGCAGGTCATCGGGATGCATAAAGTGAGTACTCACGTAGTGCATGTTGAGCTCGGACACGGCGGCCAAACGCATATAGGTGTCATCGACCATACCGCCCGAGACAATACGCGGCTGCTCCACGATGCCATCGCTCGCCACGCCAAATTCCTGCACGTAGGGCAGGTCGGTTCCGTCCTCAAAGTACGTACTGGCAATGGTCTTAATGCGCGGCACGTCCTCGCCAATAATCTTGCGAGCGCGGGCCGAAAGGATATTCGACGGTGGCACGTAGACCGAGCCGTGTGCATTGGGCAGAACGTCGTCCTGGAAGGCGATAAGCTCGTTGAGCGATGCAACGAGCGTCTCCTTATTCTTCCACGTCTTATAGTCGTACAGCGTACCATAGTCGGTATCCCAGAGTGCCAGCGGCTGATGGTTGTAGCCATGAAAGCCCAACTCGCCGCCCATCTGCAGCAGCATACCGCCAAAGTAGCGGAACTGCGTGGTATCGGCCTGTCGCGCAGGCTCAGTCTGATTAACCGCATCCTCGTAGTTTTCGATCATCACGCCGGTATAGCGAATGTCGTATTGCTGCGCGAGTTTTTGCAGGTCGGGCCACCACACCTTGGCATAAAAATCGGCGATAGAAAGCCCGTAGTCGCGCTTGATGTAGGTACCGTCGCCCGAGGGCACGGGACTGGGAAAGTCGTCCAGATAAAACACGGCGCCGTTGATGACCGGATAGGCCGTGGCATCGCCCAACAGGCTCACGGCCGCGGCATAGAAACCGCGCATGACCTTGTCGTAGATACCGATATTGCACACCACGGTACGGCCGCTGCCGCAATCGCTCGACCAAATAAGCGGAGTACCCGTGTCGCCGGTTTTAGCCCAGACGTGGGCCGTCTCACGCAGCGAAACCGAGAGCGACGAATCGAAGGGATCCGAGAGCTCATAACGCTGGCCGCCGCCGATCATAAAGTCATCGCTCGGCACGATACTCTCTGCCGTCGAATATTCATAGCCGGCAGAATCGATGCCCAGCTTGGGACCGATTGCCTGCAGATAGCTCGAATTGTCCGGCGTCATGGCGAGCATCAGCGAACCGCCGGCGCTCACCCAACTCATGATGTCGCTCAAGTGCGTACCGAGCCCATCAATCGAAGGCATCAGTAAAATCACGCGGTCGAAGGAAGTCAGCGAGGGAATGGCATCCGCGCCATCCAGGGCAAGGTCCACGTCGCGGTGCGCGATCTTCATGTCGAGCAGGATCTGGTCGAACTGCTCTTTGACGTCCTCGACGCCATCTTGGCCCGAGTCGGTAATAACCAAGCACGTGGGCTTTCGGCCAAACATCGCCGAGCTTGCCGGCACGGCGTCGTTGGCAGCGAGCATGCCCAGCTTATGCTGCCCGGCGCTGTACTGCACGCCGGCACGCTCAATCAACAGCACGGCGGCCATGGCGATAAAGACCGCCCACACCACGAGCAGCCCTATCCAGCGAAAATGGCCCGCACGCTCGCGGATATGTTGCACCACGCTCATCGGGCCTCCTCTCCTTCACGCCAAAATGCCAGCCTCTCACGATTTTCGGCATTCAAATACACGTGCTGCTTGTCGATCACATCGATTACACGCCGTACCGCCTGCCCATCGCGACGAATCACAGCCAAGCGCAGGCAGAGCATCCACACGTCCTGCTCGTCTGACGCATCGATCACCAACTGGCTAGCGACGTCCTCTGCCTTATCAATCTCGCCGGCATCGGCCAGCGCCGTGGCATAGCGAATGCGCAGCGCAGGCCCGTCCTCGCGTTCGCAACGACGCGCGAGCAAGCGTGCATACTGCTGACGCTGAATCTGTGCCACGCGGCCCTCTGCCAAACCCGAGTCCAGATAGGCGCCCAAAAAGTCGCAATACGCATCCAAGTTATGCGAGCTGGGATCGGTCTTAAACGCGCGCTCCAACTGCTGCAGCTTAAGGTCGGACTCCTTGGAAATCTGCGCCACCGCCGTCGCGGCATAGTGCGCGACCTCAACATCGTCGTTGAGTTTTGCAGCCTGCAACTGTGCCAGGTACGCATCCGGATCCTCGGTAAGCATGGAGAGCATCAGACGGCGGCGGTCGCCCGGGTCGTTGACGATCAGTGCTTCCTCGAGCGGCACCACGCCATCATCGCCCTCGCGCCCCTGCACCAGCATGCTGCGATGCATGTCATCGTTAATGCGCAGCGTCTCCAGCGTGGCGTCCTTAAGGTCGTTACCGAACACCGCGCTACGCACCGAGAGCAGCGCCACGAGCAACGGACCCCACAGCGGTACGAGCACCATCACGCAAGCATGTGTCCACGAACCGGCAGCAGACCCAGTTTCATAAGCGTCCACAGCACCAGACACACCAGCGCATGAATTAATAGCAGTACGGCAGCAACGACAAGCGAGATCAAGCGGCCTCCCCCTCACCGTTGCCAGCGGGCGCGATGCGCTGCAGCAGGGCCACTACATCCTCGCTGTCGACGAGTTCCACCGTAATGTGCTTGGCGGCCATACGCGCACAAATAACGGGCAGGTCAGCTTCGGTTGCCTGTCGCATGAGCAGGTAAAGCGTGTCGCCATCGACCAGGCCCGCAGCGTCACTCTCGCGAATCGCCGACCCAATGGCGCCGACCAGCTCGCCAACAGGCTCCATGCCCGGCACCACGCGCAGGAGCAAGAAGCTCCCCATCTTGTTGTCCGCAAGCGCTTGCTCGGCGGCAAGCTCCCGGCCAAAGGCGTCGTGGTTGAGCACGCACGTGCCGGCAACGCAGCGCTTATCCTGCGCCACGGCCTCGTAATCGAAGGCGCGTCCCAGCGCGCTTTCCACCAGGCCGCACAGGATGCGGAACAGGTTTTGGTAGTACAGGGTCATTTGGCTTTCGGCCACGTGACGCACAAAGATCAACACGGCGGGGGCTCCATCGCGCTCGATGGCATAGCCAAACATCGGAAGCCCCGACGTCAGCGCACGGTTCACCCACAAACCCGAGATCGCACCTTGGAGCACGGGCGCAAGGTCATCGAGCGAGAGCGAGCGCGGCACATTGCTGGAAATCGCCGGGCTCGCCGCTACCAGGCGCGCAAATGCCCCGCCCGAAACATGGTAGATCGTCACCGAATCGTTCTCGAGAATCTCGCCCAGCAACTCGCAGCACTTGCGGTATATATCACGCGGGTTGAGTACGTCGAGCTCCTGTGTCACGGCAAATATCTTGCCAAAGCTGTCGTGACGCCCCACAATCTGTCGCTTATAGGCACGCTTGTCCTCGATTGCGTCGTGATAGAGCCGCGTTAGGAACGTATTGCGGTTTCGCACAAGCTCGTTCTCGTCACGCTCCGCCTTAATTGCCTCGCTGTTGCGCAGCTGTACATAGCCGCACACGGCACCCACCACAAAGTACGCAATAAACGGCAGCCAGTTGGAAGGCTCATAGAACAAGCCCTGAAAGGTATAGCCGTACAGGGCAAAATAGCTCATGGCCAGACCAATAGACGCCAGCAGCGCGGCGACCAGGCCAAAGTCGAGCCCGTAGAGCGTGCCAATCAGGACCACATAGAGCAGACGATAGTCGAGCACGTTGAGCTGGGCCGATTGGGAGAACAGATGCTCCAGCACCTCGAACAGCACCCATGCGAAGCCCGTCTCCAGGCATTTAATGGGCATCGCGCGCAGCTGAATGCGATCGATGGCCGCACGAAGGGGATTGGCCTTTTTGGTGCGGGTGTTAGCCCAGCGGGCGTGAATGGTCGAAAGGTCGCGCAGCAGGTCGTAACGCTGAAACCAGCCATAGCGTTTGCGAATGACATCGCCTGCGGGCAACGCATAGCCGGTCGACTCTCCATAGGCAACGGACAACCCGGGGAACAGGCCCTGGAGCGCGCCGCCCAAGTCGCCCGTTGTGCGGCCGAAGGCATCTGCGACCTCAAGCGTCTCGAAGGTGGCATCCCAGCTATCGAAGACGCGATGCACCAGCACCGCCAGCTCCTCCGCGCATAGCAAGGGAAACGGCGCGTCCGCAACACCTTGGAGCACGACCGACCCGGTCGAGCACGCCTCGAACAGCGGCACCAAGAAGGGGTCGCTGAGCGCCGCGGAGGCGGTATAGAGATAGGGCGTGCGCAGGATCTTGGCCTGGATGCCATCTTGCGAGGCGTAGTAGCGACAGAGGTCGTTGGCCGCGCGGGCGATAATGCCCTTGCCGGTTTGGGCGGCAGCATCTGTAGCATCAAGCGAATCGGCATTGCTCGCTGCGCCACCAGCACCCTCCGCGCCCGCAGGACCCGCCACATACAGCAGCTGCACACGGCGGCCCATACAAGCACGAAACACCGAGCGTAGCAGCTCAATGTCGCCAAAAGTCTCGGTATGCGGAGTGAGATAAGTAGAGAGGTAGACCACACGGTCGAACTCATAAGCCTGGTCCAGGTGGCGCAGCAACTCTTTCCACGAGCCGTGGGACGATGACTCGCGCTGCGCATCGTCGGCAGCTACAACCTGAACATGGTCACCGGGAAACGCCTTGGCACAAAAGTCATCGTCAACATACGCGGTATTGCCAACAACCAGCACCTCCATGGCGCGCCCCTCCCAAAATTCCACTTTTACCATAGTCAAACATGCGTATTGTACGCTGTCAACGCAAGTCGAGGCGCCTTTAAGGCTGTGTTAAGTACTTTTTTAGAGTATGGGGTGAGGAGCACCTTACCGTGAGTCGCCCTCAATCGTCGTACATTTAATCTGGAGCTTTAATACCTCGATAGAATCTCATCTCTATTATCTTTGAGATACTCGTCCAAATCCGGCACAGCAAATTGAACATAGCCCCTCTGAGGCGCCTGGATAACTTCTCGTGAAAGCAGCTTGGCCCTAACAGAACTCAGCTCACTCGTCTTTTTACCAAGGCGTTTGGCTAAATCCGAGGTCTTGGATTGCCTACTATCCTCGCACATGGCATACAGGTAGTTGATTTCATTACGGGAAAGACCCGAAATTGCAGGCTCGTGGACCACGTCGTGGAAACGAGCCTCGGCAAGCAGGATACCTTCATCAACATCGCGCTCACTAACGAGAGTTGATTTCTCCCGATGAAGGTTGGCGCGCTGCCAGATTGAATACCCAACAAGTTGAACTAAATACGCATAACCTTTTGTTGCTCTCGCCGCTTTTGATAGCAAATCCCCGTCGAGAGAAAGACCGGTCGCGTTAAAGCTATCACTCAAAGAAAGTGCAATCTCGATTTGATTGATAGGAGCAAGGTCTTCGGGAACCGCGCGGCGAAGAAAAGTAAGTGCCTTGCCGTTAATGAGATCCATAACGCCCGATGGCAATCCGGCAAAGGCAAGAGCGATGTTGGCTTTCTCCCCAATGAGCAATTGAACTGTTGAGGCAATAATACGCATTTCCTCAACTGGGGCATCTTGGACTTCATCAACAGCGATGAACAAGCCCTTTGAGCCCTGTGCAACCTGCTTTAGTTTTGCCCGAAGGCTCATTTCGCTTGAAGAAATGTCCAACTTGGCAGAAGCAATACCAACGTTAACGCCAAGTGAAGCGGAGGAAAAAGACAGTTGGTCTTGAATCTGCTCCATAAGATCGTGCGACAAACGCGGACCAGCCGAAACAACAACGGCCTTCCAACCCAGTTCAATCGCTCGGTCGCGCAGATCGCAAAGAAGAACCGTTTTCCCCGACCCGCGCGGGCCTGTGATTCGCATAAGACGTGCGGGGGCGCCAACGCCGGACATAAGACCCTCCACGAACTCGAGAGAGATATCATCACGACCGATGATTCGAGGAGGCTCCGCACCGGCGGTCGGACGAAATGGATTGTAGAACTTGGCTTTGTCCATAACCAGAATCCTCAGGCAAACGTCGCGTATATATCTTTATAGACAATTATAAAGATATATAAAACTTTATAGACAATTAATCAATTCGTTCCGTACGTCTCAAATATCGATCAAACTGAGGAACGGTAAAATCAACCTCTCCCCTTGCAGCAGAGTAAATCATGCCCTTGCTAATCAATTGAGCTCGCAGGGGTCCAATAGATGAAACGTCTCTCCCCATATAGTGAGCTACATTCGCAAGCGTACAAGGAAGCTCGCCGCAGCGCACCATGGCAATCAAAAACTCCTTTTGCCTTGGCGTGCATCGATCATATCGAACACTAAAGAAACCTTCGTCAAGACGTGCATCCGTTATAGAAGTGCAGTTGAGCACGGTTTCTAAAGAAATGAACTTACTATCAGATGAAGTCCAAATGGTCGAGCAAAGCTCCTGGATGAAATACGGGTATCCCTCTGTATAGTCAATAATGGCATTGACCGCCTCGTCGGAATAATGCACATCAAGCTTTTGCGCGGGCCTGATAATAGCCTCAACCGCCTTGTCACGGGGAAGCGAATCGACCTTAACAAAGCTAAACTGCCTCTCGGAATAGGTCTTAGCTTCGCCCAGCATCTTTAGAAGCTTGGGCAGACCGGCGCAGCCAAACATAACAGGAAGGCCAAGCTGAGTCGCACGATGGAGTGCGCATGCCAGGGCTTCAAGTTCTTCTTTGCTGGCATACTGCAGCTCGTCAATTCCAATAAATATCGAAGATCCTGCAGCTTGAGCATATTTTCCCAGAACGACGAGCACATCGGTAAAATCGCCAGATAGATTATGAGACGAGGCGAGAGCCGCCCCCAGAGCCTCTTCACTAAAGCCCAAAGACAATGAACCATCGCCCGCATCAACAGACAACGTTAACGATGTAAACAAGTTCTTAATCTGCTCTAATTTACTCTTAACGAGTTCAATTCTATTGAGCGAAGCCGATAGCGTACAGCAAGCCGAAGCTAAAGGAGCAATCAGGCCCTTCTTCTCCTCAACCTCAAAATGACGAACAAGAATGCCTTCGCTCTCGGCAATCGATTCAATCGAATTAAGCAAGACGGTTTTGCCGACGCCCCTGAGGCCGTACAAAACAAGCGAGCGGCTCTGATAGTTTGCTGCAAGAGCCTTGAGCTGAAGAGAAACTGATTCAAGAATACCATCGCGCCCAGCAAGGTATTTGGGCATCGCGCCGGCACCGGGCGTATATGGATTGCGAAAATCAATCATTACAAGCTCCTAAAGAATAAGGACCGCCGGCTGTCACCGGCTGGCACCAAGTGGCACCAAATTGGTTGGCACAACGCCCGATAATATGCTACACATCATACCAAGACACCGATAACGCAATACGGATAACAAGTAGTGCAGCAGGGAGCAAATCGACCCGTCGATCGCAAAGACACGCAAAAGCTGCCAGACCGATAGAAATTAACCTTGATATCTCTTAAGTTGAACCCAATCAACTAAGAATGCAAGCAGCGAAATCGCGACTAACTCTGAAATTAAATAGATTAGCCAGGAAGACTGCGTACATTTCCGAGGAAACTATTTATTCAGCGATCGCTCTGCCATAATCCAGACAATTGCCTTAAATAAGCCGTAACCGACTAATATAATCCCTGTCCACGTTAAATACTCAACGCAAGAACCCGCAATTTTTATTGAATCCGCAGCGTTTAAATGGTAGGACGCATATACTGCGGCACAAGCGGTAACGATAAAAGCGAACACCGTCATAACCAGCATTACAACCACAGCATAATACGCCATCGATAACACAAGATCGAGCAGGCGACGCTTCCCATAATTAGAAGCAACCTTCGCAGCCCTTGAATAAAGAGCGTCCTTCACTTCAGGGTCTGTTGAGTTATTGGCAAGCGTAATTAAATCCTCAAGTTCATCTTTAGCAGAAGGGATCAATGTCTTTTTGCCTGCAAAAAACGCCAACAACGATCCAAAAGCCCCACTAAAAACAGATGCAAGAAACTCAAACACGCAACCACCCCTTCTCATGCTTCAATTAAATACCTATTGCCCATAGTGGCCGAAGCTAAACAAGCTCAACGCATAAAACCAAATCTATATAACCAACGCTGCAGCAGCTCAAATCTAATAACTCGAACCCAATGATTCAAAATTGAAGCGATAGGATAAACCGAAAGATAAGAGCAATGATTCACTCGCTCCACCGATATCACGAAAAGGCACCGGAATAGGACGTGGGCACCGGGGCCGGGACGCGGCACACCCCTTATGACGAAGCTCACGAAAGCGCAAGGGAAGAACGTCTGAGGCAGACAGCTGCATGGATTGTTAAGCCGTCGGAGGCACAAGAAATCAGTTACACAAAACCAACAGCCGAATACGCACAAAACGATATGAGAAAGCCATTGGGGTCGCCTCCCCCGCGGCGCAGCTTCTTTCCGCGGGCTCGGGGTGCCACAATGGGCTTTGAGTATCGGCCCGTGCGGTAGCCCTTACCGCACCTGCGGGGAGGAGGCTTCCCATGCCCCATGTTACCTCCATCGGCCTGGACGTCCACGCGCGATCGGTCGCCGCCGCGGCGTTCAACCCCTTCACCGGCGAGGTGGTGCGCCGCAGCTTCGGCACCGACGCCTCCGAGATCGCGGAGTGGGCCCTCGGCTTCGAGGACCCGAGGGCGTGCTACGAGAGCGGCCCCACCGGGTTCCACATGGCGCGCGAGCTGCGCGCGCTCGACCTCGACAGCGCCGCGGCCGCCGTCTCCAGGATACAGAGGCCGGCGGCGGACACGCGCCGCAAGATCACGTCCCCGACGGACTCGATCGCGTGGCGGCGCTCCGCCCTGCTCAGCTTCGCCATGTTCCCCTTGAAGGTGATTGCCGGGTCTTCGGCGTTCATGCTGCTCCCATCATCGCGGTCTACGGGGTCAACGATATGACACCGTGGGGAACATATATGTCAATCCAGGTCTAACAGAACCAATAAGAATCGATGACCTTGCAGCCCAAGATGCTCGCCAGCTTCGTGGCGGTCGAGAGTTTCATCAGTGAGGGGTCCTTCTCGTACGACCGATAGCTCTGGACCGTAACCCCTAATTCCGCAGCCACCACCTCCTGATTGAATCGGGAAGCCTCCTTTAGAAAAGGCTTCTGGCGTGCTTCTCGGATTGACTTAAGCTCTTGCATCTGACCTCCTTCCCTTTCGTTGAAATAATAGTACTTTCTTTTCCCTTTAAGCGCAATATATTTTCTCTAGAAAGGGAAATCTTTTTTCTATAGCATAGAAAAAAGGAGGTATATGCCCATGAATTTCTCTACCAAGTTCAGGCTTCTTAGAGCCAAAAGCGGCCTTACGCAGGCAGAAATTGCCAACAAGCTGGGCATAACAGGCCGCGCCGTAGGTGCCTGGGAAAGCGGAAGGTCTAAGCCTCGCTTAGACAAGATGGCAGAAATTGCAGTTCTGTTCGATACGACCGTAGCCGACCTCATGGGCGAGGACGCCTCAGAGCCCGCGATCAGCGGCTCGTCGCGCATGGTGCCCCTGCTGGGGTTCGCACACATGGGCGAGCCGTGCGACGAGGGCAGCCTCGCCGACGAGGTCGAGGTACCCGCCTCCATCGCCGACGCGCACCCGCGCGGCTTCATGGTCCACGCCCAGGGAGGCTGCATGGACAACCGCTTCCCGCACGACGCCCTGCTGCTGGTCGACCCCGACATGGAGCCGGTCAACGGCCAGCCGGTGCTGGTCGAGACGGCCGACTACGGTGCCGTGGTGCGCAACTACACCCGGGGCCGCTCCACGGTCATGCTCACGGCCGACAGCCACAGCGGCGAGTACGATGACATCCTCGCCGGGCCGGACGACGCTCCGGTGGTCTGCAAGGGCCGCGTCGTCTGGTACATGGGCGAGCGGGACGAGAGGGGCTAGAGAGTGGAGCGCGCGACCTACAACGTCTACTGCGACGAGAGCTGCGTCACCTCTTCTGCCGCGGACGACTTCATGGCCATAGGCGGGATAATGTGCCCCCTGGACCGGAAAAGGGAGATCGTGAGGAAGGTGGACCTGCTCAGGGCCTACTACAACGTGCAGGGGGAGTTCGGGTGGAAAACGGTATGTCCGTCGAGGCTCCCCTTCTTCCAGGCACTGGTTGACCTCTTCTTCTCGGACCCCGGGCTCAGGTTCCGCGCGGTCGTCGTCAGCAGGCGCGAGACGAACTTCGAGGACACCGAGGAGATGTTTCAGAAGGTCTACTACCAGGTGTTCAACAACTGGCTCGACCGCAGGGACTCATACCGCCTGTTCATCGACCGCCGAATCGACGAGCGCGACAGGGTTGACACGCTGAGAAGATGCCTGATAGACACCTTCCAGTTCGGCGATGCGGTCCGCTTTGTCGAGGAGGTCGAGTCTCACGAGAACGACCTAATTCAGCTGGCGGACCTGTTCATCGGGGCGCTTGCGGCTTCGAGAAACGGGCATCTGCAAGTTGAGGGCTCAAGCGTGGCGAAGCTTCAAATCTGCAGAGACATCTGCCGAAATCTCGGGATCAGCACCCTCGCGAGCTACGAGACGTGGCCCTCCGAGCAGAAATTCAATGTATTCCATTTTCGCGGCCGTAGGAACATGTAATGGCTATGGAGTACTCCATCGACCAGAACGGTTATCTCGACCTATCGCGATATTTTTTGAGTTTTGGCTATGACATGTTTCAAGTGCGAGACGTCTCTCACGACTATTTCTTTGCCGAACTCACAAGGCCGCTATATTGGAACGGGTTGCCGGTGATAGGACTAAACAGCGAAGCGAAGTGGCGGCATCTGATTTGCGGCCACGGACGCGACGGGCTACCCTTGAACCCAATAACGGACATCGAGCTTGAAAGAGTGAAGCGACTTCCCCTCATTCCAAAAGTTCTAGATAGACAAATCGACCTCGATATTTTCCGCCAGACGAACAAGCGAGGCAAGGAGGACAGCGTAAGCGTGGTGGCAACCGGTCCAGACATTAACTACCTCGTCACCCTCGGCGCTCTTCCCGGGAAGTACATTTTCCGAAGCGCTTACCCCGCCGGAAGCGATTATGTAGGAAAATTATGGGACAGGGCGAATCGCCCGGAGAAATACCGGAAAGACGGAATCACCCAGCTAGTCGAAAGATATAGGAAATAAAAACCCCGGATTTCGGGCCCCGAGGTGCGGCCAGGTCCTGAGCTTTAAGCAAAGGGCTCGAGCTTATTATGCCTCAGCGGCAGTAAAAGTAAACCGAACAAGTTATGGAGATTGGAGACAGTGAACGGCAAAGCCGCCCCGCGCGCAGCTGGAGCCTAGGCGCGGGGCGGCAACGCTCAGGCAGTACGACTCCCAGATGGTGCGGAACGTCCTCCCGGCCATCGGGCATGTACCGCCGTCGAGGATCACGCACGGCGACGTGAAGGCAACGGTGCAGGCGTCGGCGTACGACGACGAGCTCATGGACGAGCGGCCGTTCCGGCGGCGCATAACCATGCCGCAGCGCAGGAAGCCGCAGCGCGCCCCGTGGACGGCGCAGGAGGCGACCGCGGCGCTCGGCGCCATGAGGGGCCGCCAGCTGGAGGCGTACCTGATACTCGGTCTGTCGGGGCTGCGCACGGAGGAGTCGCTCGGCATCTCCCCCGCCGGCATCGTGCCCCAGGCGACCTACGACCTCGTGACCGGCACGGAGGTCCGCACGCTCACGCTCGTGGTCAGGAGGAAGTACACCGACGCCGACGGCCTGGTGGACGAGGCGAAGAACGAGGCATCCGTGCGCGAGCGCCCCGCGATCGTGGCCGGGCGCGACCGGCCGCTCGCCATCGTCG
>UMBF01037398.1_pt1 | contig 24418 bp, 40 predicted proteins | sample 1963901 | NCBI WGS metagenome assembly UMBF01 (sample SAMEA4835935, study PRJEB28245) | human gut metagenome | biome: gut microbiome; material: fecal sample | place: Denmark | collected 2008 | reverse complement strand
ATGTATACCGATTCCACACAATTGACTCTAATTGTTTCCTGTGCCATTTAGAACCCAGCCCATCCTTTCTGTACGCTTAACGGGTAATCCTTTAACCCGTCCAGAATATCCAGAAAACCGTCAAGATTATCTACCGAAACATAAACGGAAATGCTGTTTGTAACGGTTGCTGTTTTTTCCTGAAGTGTCTTTTTTAAGCTGTCCACTAGCTGAGAAAGATCTCCGGAAGTTCCTGTTCCTCCCAAACCAGAAGATCCAACACCGACAGAAAGCAGTGTTTGTTCAGCCAAAGGAGATGCAAACACCTGCTCTCCCCTTGCAAAAGTCATGACCTGTGGATTTGGTACGGGAGCTGCTGCCATTCTTGGAGCACTCATACTCATTACACCAAGATCGGAATTTCTCATACTGCTGTTTAAATCTCTTTTTTGTTGTTCTTGACCTAATTTTTGGAAGCCTTCAATTAATTTGTTGATTAGCTCAAGGGTTTTTTTGGCAACCCAAACCCATCCTTCCAAAGATTTCGTCAAAAAAGTGTCTATGCTAAATCCAACTGGTGATGCAATACTTGCGAGATTCGCTAACTCTTGATTTAATGAATCATGAGCTTTTTTGTTTTCTACTAATGCCTGGTTGTTTTCCTCATAAGCGCGTGTGGTGCCTGGTAAAGTTGTCTTAGAAAGCTCTTTTAAAATATATTCTTGTTCTTTTCCGCTTTCTGCTGCGCGTTTTAAGCCTTCATTAAATTCATCAACATTAACTCCTAAACGCCCTAACAGCTCTCCAAACTGCCCAACAGCTTCTTTTGTCGCGATGGTTTCTTGCAAGCTTTCTGCCAAATTCTCAATTTGAAGTGTACCATTATTACCACCAAATTTTAATACAGCGTCATTAAGCCTTTCGACAATAGTAGCCATATTATTATCAGTAAATCCACCTGCGAGAAGATTTGACATTGCTTCTACCTTTGAATTAGTATCTTCTGTTACTATACTAAATTCTGACATTCCGTCGCGTACTGCATCCATTGAAACCCCTGCTGCATCAGCATTAACTTCTAAGATAGCAAAACCTTCACGCATTTCTTCCGTACTATCCATTAATGCATTAAATCCGGAAACCAATGCAGTGACTGCCCCCACAGCTACACCACCGATAATGCCTGCCATAGCAGCGCCAGAAGCGGACGCACCGCCAAAGCTACTTGCAAGGTTAGATATCGTGCTCGCCGCAGAGCCTCCCGCTCCCGGAAGCAACTGCAAACCCTGTGACAAGAGATTCATTGCATTTCCCGCAGTCTGTCCGTTTCCTGAAAGCCCTTCAGTAGAATTTGCCACATCTGCAAGACCATTTGCTGCACTGGAAGCATTTCCGGAAATATCCCCCAACGCCTGCCCAGTTTCTGTCGCACTGGATGCAAGAGAACCCAAACTGCCGTCAGCGGATGCAGCTGCAGAACCTACCTGATCTATATTTCCTGCTGCAGAAGACGCTTGACTTCCTGCTTTATCCAAGGAAGATGCCGCTTGTGCGCTTGCTTCGTCCATCTTCTGAGCTTTTTCGGCATACTTGTCCGACTTGTCGATCATTTTGTCCAGTGCTTCCTCTGCCTTGAGAAGGTTCTTTTGAAGCTTGAGTGCTTCCTCGCTGTCTGGCCCTTTCAAATTGGAAACTCGCTCATATTTTTCCTGCAGGGCATCCATGAGCTTTTTCTGGACTTCGATCTGTGCATTGAGGTTGTCCCACTGTTTTTGCAGTTTTTCCATATCCCCGCTCTGCAACTGATCGACACTCTTTGCAACCTCTCCCATCGTTTCGGCGGTGGATTCTGCGGCTTTATCTACCTTATCAAAGGATTGTCCACCAGTTTTTGAAAATTCTTGGATTAAATTTATCATTAAGTTAATACCTTTAACTAATTTATTATTATTAATTTCGGTGTTAAACTTAATGGTTCCATCTGCTGTTGACATATTCCACCACCTTGTAATAGAATGTATTCGAGCAATATGTTATCTAGGAGTGTTTTTTATGATTTGTCCAAATTGCAAGACAGAATGCAGCAGCAACTTTTGCCCAAACTGCGGTGCAAAATTAAATCTGCCAAATCCCTCACAATCTCAAACGCCGGCAGAATCTGTCCAGACATCTGAACCATATATTGAAGTCAAGGACCCCAAAGGGAAATGGCCTGCTTTTTTCCTCTGCTTATTTCTGGGATGGTTTGGTGCACACCGCTTTTATACTAAAAAATATGCCAGTGCAGCTGTCTATCTCCTGATGCTGGTTCTCGCTCCATGGGCTTTACCTTTCTGTATCATCTACGATCTAATTACCATTATTACGAATTCCTTCTTCTGGGATCACAAACAAATGGTCGCACGCTATCAAGCTTCAGAAAACAAAAACAGAATTGAAGGTTGGATGATTGCAATGCTTATTCTGATTCCGATTTCTCTTTTGCTGTCTTTCCAATCTGATGATATGTTTCACACTGCAGTGGAAATGTTCTGCTTTTTTGGTGTTCCGGTATTCGGTATCCTGACACTGGATTCATACCGAAAAGGAAAACCCTTTGCAATGTCTTTGGTTTTCTGCTTAATCTGCCTTGCACCATTTTTGGCTTATGGGGCAGGAATCATCTCTTTATAGAGCTAATCTTCATCCTCATATTCACTATCTTCCAGCGCATAGAGCCGCTGCAAACGGCGGATCTCTCTGCGCTGTTTTGCGTCCTTCATTTTGGAAAGTTCCTGAGAACCGATCCCACGAATTTCCATTCTTCGCTTGATCTGGCAGCCCTGCGGCAGACTATGAAATAACGCCATAAACTGCCACCAGTGCATATCTTGCTGTGTCAGGTCGATTCCGTTATAGGTCTTAAAATCAGCCCAGACCGCCCAAAAATCCTTTTTCAGGTCGAGCACCTGCCTTTCGTCCTCGCTCGGGACGTTGGGCAGTCCGCAGCGGCAGAACCACGCCGCCTGCAAAAACAGCTCCAGAAACAAAAAAGGGTCCGGCGGCGCTGGGCTTTTTAATACCCTTCTCAGTGCAAAGACCTGCTTTTCCTCAATAGTCAGGTCATTCCTGTTTAAGATACCTTCAAAAGCGATCCAGCTGCGAAACCCTGTTTTGATGGGATACGCTTTTCCCTGCACAGTGAGAGTCTGGGGCAGGGTATCAATCTTCCCCATCTTCTTCCTCCTGCATCTTTGCTTCGATGTACTGGTTGCGGTTTAACAGAAGGTTTGCATAGATAAAATTGCAGACCTCCATGTGTTCAGCGGAGTTTGGCTTTCTGTTTTTGAAGATTGCCTCGTATCCTTCGATGCCAAGCACCCGGGTGATAAAGCCTTTCGCCGTTTCATACAGTGCGCGGTTTGCGTCCTCCGCCTCCTGCATCCGGGCAATCATCTCCCCGTTTTCCTGAGGCTGCATCATCTTTTCCCTTGCCTGCTGCAGCTCCTGATAATACCGCATCAGGTTAGAAAAGCTGTCGATGACCGCCGAGACCATCCCCACGTCAGTGATGTCTAAGTCAAACTCCATCCCACAGATTTTTACTGTGGGACGGGGCGCAAACTGAAACTCTCTCATGGTTTAACCCTCCGCCTTTGCCCAGGTATAGGTTCCGTCAGCATTGGTGACAGTGCCCTTTTCTGACGCGCCGGTCTTGGTAATACTGAAGCTGATATCCGCACGCATCTGTGCTTCACCGGAGCCGTCGTTCTGGATGGATACCGTTGCCGGATATCTCTTTCCGTTTGGAGAACCTGCATCGATGACATCATAGTATTCGATGATCTCGGTATCTCTCTTGCTAAGATCCTCCAGCATCATGTCAAAGACCATATCCTGTACAGGGTCGCCAAGTTTGCGGTGACCGGTAAAGGTTCGAGTGATCTTCTGGGTAGCAGGTTCCGATTCTGGCGTGCCCCTGCCGTCCATGTAGTAGTAATCTTCGCTTTCTTCCTCGATCTCGGTTTCGGTCGCAGCGATGCCGACGGTAATCGGCTTCCAGTCCTCTTCTTCCTTTGTGCCGAGATTCATGAGGTAAATTCGGTTATAGTTTTTCGGCGTCTTGAGTGCCACGCTCATCATCCTTTCTCATAAATCAAAATAAACTGCGCCTGATACAGCCCCTTTACGCCGTCCTCATCCTGTGAAAACAGCATCGCATTCGCTGCCCGCATCGATTCCGCAGACTTCCCGTCGCTAAGCTTTGGAAGATTCCTCTTTCTGGTCTGGATGTCCAGCCAGTCCGAAAACTTCTCAAAGAAATCGGTCGCTTCGATGCGCTCCCGGTCGGAGTTGGTGTAGGTGCGAAAGTACAGTGCAAAATTGTGCTGACAAACCGCCGAGCCATCCATATAGGTGGAGATTGGCTCCCCTTCGCCGTAGTCAGCGATACCGTAGTTGTCCGGCTCTGAATCGGTGTAGTCGGTGTAGATGGCTGCCATCTCTGAAAGATACGGACAGGTGGAGATAAATTCGGTCACACTCTCGATGATGCTCATACTGATTTACCACCTGCTTCCTTTGCAACCAGTTTACTGATTTCCTGTTTCTTTTCTTCCCACATTCTCACAATCCACATTGCTCCCCGCTTTCCTCCGCCGCCATAATGCAAGCTTTTGTTTGTTACCTTCTTCGGCGGTCTACCGACCATGACTTTGCCGAAGTATACATACCTCGAATACGGCTGCACATAGGTGATGTGGTCCTTGCCGACCTGTGCGGTGCGGATGAGCGTTTTAGAGCGCATCGGAGTGTAAGGTTCTGCCTGCTTATAAATCTCATTGGTGAGCACCTGCTGCACCCTTCCCCCCGGCTGCAATCCTCTGGACTGGATGAGCTTGGAGAGTGCGCCTGTGTCGACCTTAACTGTCATCGGCATGTTAGAACCCTCCAATCCGAATATGCGGGAGAAGCTTCCCGCGGTTATCTGACACTGCATTGATTGTGATGACTGCATCGCAGTTTTTCTCAAGCCACGTCGGGAGAGTATCATCATCGGGTGCGCCCTCTGCCTCCCCCAGCACGACTTTATCTCTCGGGGATGCTGTCCATGCTCCATCCTGATTTTGGAGGAAGGAACGACGGGAAACAAAGGCTTTTCCCTGTGTGTCTGCACCGACTGGGATGCGGATGGTGCAGGTTTCGCTTGTCTGCATCCCTTCTTTACCTGTTTGGGCTGCGTGCGAATACTGCCACGACACGTCTTTTATGACAGTGCCTGCCCAGCGTTCCTTGCGGTCGGCATCGATGTAGCGGTTGAAAATAGTGATCGTCCTGTTTGCGCCTAACATCTTCCCACCCCTCGATACAAAAGTCCTGTGCCGGACAGATACCGGCGGGCAACGTTTAAGACACGCTGCTCCGCCGTCTGCTGGCTGTTTGGGTTTGCGTAGCTTTCGCTGTATCCGTCGTTGGATGCGCTGACAATGCCGCTGCCTTTGGTTTCGTTGACAAAGACCACCTCCGCGATGGCGCAGCAGGCTTTTTTGATCTTCTCGGAATACGGTCCGTTTCCGTCTGCTTTCCCGTCGGTCAGGTAGTCGATCCAGTCCGCGGCACGCTCTGCAAAGGATGCAAATTCCTGTTCGGACAGCTGATTGCCGCGGAAGGTGTCAACATAATATGCGTAATCGGCGTATGCCATTGTTCCCCCTCCTGTTATCCTGCTGCCGCTACTGCCGCCGTTGCGTCAGATGTCACCGTTCCAGTATAGTTTCCTGTGCCGGTTACAATCACCTTGATATACTTTGTATTTTCCGCTTCGGCAAGCAGATAGGTATTTCCGGTCGCTCCTTCTATGTTGGAATAGCTGCCGTCAGCGCTGTCTGCCTTCTGCCACTGATAACTTACGGTGGCTGCACTCGGGGTCAGGTTTGCGGTCAGGGTTTCCCCCACCTTCGCCGTTCCCGAAATCGAAACGCCCGCGACCGCTTCGGTCACTTTGACGGTGCAGGATGCCGTTTTATTTCCGTCCCCGGTCTTAACGGTGATCTTGGCTTCTCCTGCAGCAACACCGGTCACCGTACCGTCAGCTACCGTTGCAACTCCGGTCTTGTCGCTCTCCCAGCTGACAGACTGATTTGTTGCATTAGGCGGCTGTACGGTAGCGGTGATTTTTTCTGTCTTGCCTGCCGCTATGGTGGTGCTGCTCTTATTGAGCGTTACGCCTGTGACCGGGATTAGCTGGGGTTTGCGTGCAGATAGATGCCTTTTACCTTGTTTTCGTATACATCCGCAAGACCGTAGGCACGGAACATGAATCTCCAGGAATCGTTGGTCTGGTTTTCTTCTGGAGAGATGATCTTGTTGACGGTATGTTTTGGATACTGGAGAACTGCCGGTTTATGGATGACCATGAAGTTGATGTTCTTGCCTGCCGAATTCTTTTCGTATCCGCCCACTTCCTGACCATCTTCACCGGATTTCAGGTCGATCTTGGTGTAGAAGCGGGTCTGTGGGACCAGGATGACCTTCTCAAAACGAGCCATTACATTGGTCGATTTGGTCTTGTCCACATCCTCCACCATGCCGTACAGGGTCGGTGTGATGAAGAGGTAACGCTGGGTGTCCGCTACCTCTGCTTCATCCATTGCGTTTGTCGCTGCTCTGAGTGCCGCGATGACTGCCGCTCCGTCCTCGAGTGCAGCTTCCACGCTGCTGATACCGCTTACCGAAGCATAGGTCGCAAAGCGGAATGCATCCAGCTCCGGCGCTGTCTTGGTGCGGATAAACTCGGAAGCAAGCTTACCAAATGCGATTCCTGCGGTCTCCTCGTTGTCCATGTTGTCCACATTAAATGCACGGCCGCGGTCATAGTTAAACTTCACCGTTTCGTTGGTGAGGGTCACATCGCCATTCGGATAACCCTTTGCGCGGTCATAGTTTCCCAGACCCTGCATATCGATCTTCGGGACGATGATCTCATTTGCATTCGCTCCTGCCTGTACCAGTGCAGGGTCGCCGTCCAGTTCGTTGGTCTTGGCGGACACCTTGTACACTTCATCCAGCAGCGCGATATACTTTTTAAACAACGTGATACTGTTTGCCATACTGTTTCATCCTTTCTTTATTTTACAGGCGCAAGTCCCATCACGGCGCGCACATCATTGTCGTTCATCTGGTGGAAGGACTGACTCTGTGTGGTAAACTGTACCGTTGGTGCGGCACTGCCAAACAGCATCTTGCTGTCCTCCGCTTGTTTGAGCGTTTGGAGCTGCGCATCCAGTCCGATGATGTCGTCTTTATCCTGATTGTATTTGAGCGCGTCCATGTCCAGCAGCGCCTTGACTGCTTTCGGGTTGCGTGCCTGTGCCTGAGCAAGTTTTTTATCCAGCGCGAAACCGAATTTCAGCTGCTCGATTTTTTCCGCGCTGTCCTTCGCGGCCTGGTTATATTTCTCTTCCCATTGTGTCGCCTTCTGTTTAACCCCCTCGATGTCAAGCTCCTTAAAGCCTGCGATCTGCTCGTTTGCCTGAGAAAGCTGTCCTTTGATTCCTTCCAGCTCGGTGTTTAGCTCCATGAGCTCCTGCGCTTCCCTGTAGCTTTCGGAAAACTCAGCTTCGAGTCCCTGCTTTTTCTCTTCCGGCACCTCGATGCCGTGCTTTGCCAGTAATTCAAACAAACTCATTGTGTTTTGCTCCTTTCGTATCTTCTTGCACCTGCGGTAGACTTCGCGGACAGACTGCGGTCAAAGCCGTACTCCTGCGCGCGCTCGTTCTGCTCGATCAGCCCCGCCGCTTTGGAGAACTGCCGGTACAGATTCCTTTGTAGTTTAAGCCTTGCCGACAGAGCGTCAAACTCCGCCTGCACAGCTTCCCGGCTTTCCTCGGGGTAGTGTTTGAGCACCTGATCCCAGGCGATCAGCTCACGCTTTGTCTTTCTCATCGCCCGCTCGATCTTTCGCTGCTGCTGGGTGGCAGCGTAGGCGTCATAGGTTTTCCCCTCAAATACAAAAGGAGCGGGGTCGATCTTGTTCAGATCTTCCCTGCTCCATGTATAGGGGGCGTCCTTATCCGGCACGGGATGGATGTCGTGCCGTCAGCCGTAGTCGTTTAGTTCCCCGTGTGTCAGTTCCTGCTCGGTGGGGTAGTAGGTGCCGGTGGTGTCAAATCGCTTTCCCTGCCATTTCTGGTGGGTGGGACGTGCGCCAGAATGGGCGGAGATCTCCCAGATGGTGACGCCCATCTCCTCGCCGCGCATCCGTGAAGTTTCCCTTGCGGTGTCCTTGATTCCGGACAGCACCGCCCGCCGCACCGCTACATCCATGCGGTTTGTGTGCCCGCTCGCATAGTCCACCACCCGCAGACCACCTCCTGCCATTTCCGCCACCGCTTTTCGAATTGCCGACACCACATCCAGCTCACCGGATTGCGCCTGCATCAGCGCAAAGTCAAGTGTGTTCTGATAGTACTGCGCAATCGGCTGGAAGATGAGCCTGTCCCCCACCCGCTTTGCAAATCCCATGCTTTGGGTCAGGTTGTGAAGCTCTTCCCCTGTTCTGCGGCGGGACGCCTTGATAAAGTTGTCGAGCTGTTCGCTCTCGCTGTCCGGCGGTTCCATGCCTGCGGCTTCATAGATGGGGTTGTCATACTTGACCGCCTCGAGCATCGCATCGTCAAACAGCGCCATGATCTCCGCTTCACTGCGCCCGGTGATTCTTGCCACCTCAGCCTGTATCTTGTCGATGTTCAGTCCCCAGCTTTGCGCCTGCTGCAACTGGTGGAGAGCGGTCTGGGTTGCTACTTTTCCCACCGAGGTGGTGAGCCTGCGCACAAGGTCGGCTATGATAAAGTCTTCCAGCTTCTGATAGAGGTTCACGATCCTGTCCGGCGCTCTAGCAAGATATTGCGGTGTCAGCATTAAACCATCCCTCCATCATCGACCAGACGGCTCATTTCTCCGAGCATCCCTCTTGCTTCCTCTTCCGACACCTCAAAGTACCATGCAAGCAGCAGCTCCGGCTTCATGCCGATGCTCACCAGCTGCATCCGGCGGCTGAACTCGGTCGCGGTATCTTCAAAGATGCTGTCCCCAAACGATACCGTCAGTTCGTAACTGCCCGATGGTGCCAGCTGATAGAGCGTTGCCATCACGTCCATCGCTTCGATCAGCTGTTCGAGTGCTGCCTTGCTCTGCCGCTGGATGTCGCTGACGGTGTAATAGGTGTTCCTGTCCTCGCTGATGACCTGTGTGGCAGTCACTGCTCCGGTCTGCACATCCAGCGAGTATGTTCCGGAGGAAACGCCGGTCTGTGCTTCATAGATTCGCAGCAGCTGATTCATGCCATCCTGATATGCCTGCTGTCTGATCTCCGGCGTGTAGTCCTCAAACATTTTGGTCGGATTGTTGCCAAAGTCCAGCGCCTTGTAATAGTCGCTTGCATCGCTGTCCACCGGGAGGATGCAGGAACCATCATCCCGCCGGTCGAGTGCTTCTTCCGCTACCATCATCTTGCGCCGTCCGGAATAAAACTCAAAGCAGTAATCGGAATACAAAAAGTCAATATCCCGCAGGGTGTCCATCGCGTTTGCATACATCGACACCGGCAGCTTTGAGCCGTCCACCGTATTGGCAAACGGCATCCGCAGTACCGAAAACAGCGGCTTGCTGATTCCTTCGATTGCAACGACCGGCTCTATCTCTGCCCACGGTGCAAAGTCGATCAAACTGATCTGCGTTCCTAAGTTTTCCGCACTCCTGCTTTTGTATGCGGTGTTGCCGATGTGGTACACCCCGTCCACAAAGTAGTGACGTTCCAGTCTGGTGTAGACATACCCACCGCTGCTGCGCTGATCGACAAAGACCGCTTCCTTCACATCCCCTGTCGGCTCGATAGTCAGCGGATAAAATCGGTCTGCCCGCACAAAATCGACCGCAATCCCACCGCCGTACAGATACGGCTTTAAGGCGATGCAGCCGCCTGCGATTGCTTCCTCAGTTCTCGCGGTGATCTGCGGGAGGACGTAGCGGTCGACCTGCTGCTGCAAAAAGTCCGCCCGCACTGAGCCTTCCACCTTAAAATGAAGCTCTGCATTGACCAGTCTGGCGAGATACAAGGATGAGGTGGACGCAAGGTTGATTGTTCTAGGGTGCTTGCGGCTGAGCCACCCCGGACTCCCTGCAAAGGCATCCATCCACTGTTTTAATGCGTTTGTCATCTCATCAGATGCCGCCGGTTCTACCTGTACCGCCTGCTTAATCACATCTTTTCCGAACATCCTGCTAAACCACCTCCTTACACTCTGCCATGCTTCTTTTATCATCCTTCCCACCTCCCTATCGGAGCTTTCTTCTCATCGTCTGGCAAAAATACCGCATCTGGTCCATGCTGTGGTCATTTTCCTTGATGACGGCATCCTGCCCCGCCTTTTCGTCCCAGCGATACGCCCCGAACTCTTTGATGGTGCTGACGCAGCTCTCATGGATTTTTAACCTGCCCTGCGCAATCAATGTCCCGGTAAAACGAATCCCGTCCAGCACCGAGTTGTCAGCATCGCTGATATGGAATTTTCCATGCCTGCGGATGCACTCTTTGAAGCTCGCCGCGCTGGGGTCGATGATGACACGCTGAATCGGCGTATTACCGACAAAGGCGACAAGGTCCTGATAATATTCCTCGTCGGTCTTCTGCCTGCGCTCTTTGCGGCTGTCGTGATAGTATTCTCTTTCCATGAAGACCTTCCCGTTGTGCAGCCGCCACAGCCCCATCGCGGTCGGGTTGATGGTTCCATAGTCCATTGACACATAATAAGTCCCCTCTGTACCGTGTTCGGAGAAGATGTGCTTCTCACTACTGAACATCGGATAGACAAGCCCCTCGGCTCTGGTCCACAGCCCGAGGATGTAGCGGTCATAAAACACCGTCCCTGCATATTCCCGTTTTAGATTCTCCTTAAACGCTTTCGGCAGAAAAGGATTATCGTCGATAGTATAGGTCTGGCTGAAGATATCGGCATCGCTGTCCAGAAACTGCTTGAGCCAGTGGTCGGGATGCTGCGGGTTGAATGTCCCGTCAAAACAGGAATAATCCTTGTCCAGTCGGCTTTTCAGAAGTGTAAACACATCTTCTGACCAGTCCGCTACCTCATCGCCGTAGCAGTACTTGAAGGAAGCGCCTCGAAGCTTTGATACCTGAGATATTTTCTCTGCGCCCAGACAGTAGCATTTTTCGCCGAAAATTCGTGCGGTGTTGTCGCTGGAAATCACTCCGACCAGCTCATCGCCGTAGATGTTGCGCATCGGCTCGAGCACATTTCGTTCGATGGTGGATTTGGTGACGCCGAGGATGACCGACAAGCCATCCATTCCGACCCGCTCCCGAATCCGCATGGGGATGATCCACTTAAAATCAAGATAGGTTTTGCCTGAGCGGGTCGCCCCGCCCTTAAAGTTCCACCGGTGATTGGCACACCGCACAAACTCAATCTGTTTCGGACTTAACAGCATCTCGAAACTCCTTTAATAATCCGTCCAGCCGCTCCATTGCATCCTGTGAGCGATCACCCGCGGCATATCGCTTCATCAGACTGTCGCCCGCTTTGAGCCGGTCAGACAGGGAGGCATCCAGTCCGAACTGGTCTTTTACCTCGCCGCGCATGACATCGGAATAGAATCGCAGCACTTCGTTGGAATCTGCGATCAATGCTTTGTCCTGTTTTTCCATGCGTTTTGCTATATATTGAGAAATTACAGGTTTTTTCAAGTTTTCCTGTCCAATAGCATACGCTGATTTTTCGCTATATCCCGCCTTTTTTGCGGCCTCAGTCGCATTTCCGCATTTGATATAATACTCAGCAAACTTTTTCTGCTTCGGTGTCAGCTTCATCCGCTTCCACCCCGCAGCAGTTCCGCCAGCTTCTGCACCACTTCCGAAAGGCGATAGCTTTCCAGCAGCTTCTCATTCTTGATTTTATCTCCCTCCTGCTTTGGCACAGTCAGTACATATTTTGTTATCATCCGCTTACTTTCCTCCGAATAGGACTGAAACTGATTGATTTTGACCTTGACACCCTTACAAAGAAGGGCAGTCTGCAATTTGTACATAAGTCTTTTGAGGTTCATAAAAATGCCCTTCTTTCTTATTGCTTTTCTCAAGTTTAAACATAAAAACAGGCATGAAAAAAGCCGGTCTTTCCAAAAGAAATCCGGCTTAAAAAATATAAAAAATCCGCATATTTAAGCGGTTTTTACTCAAAATACATTGACATACTGCTATCAGTATGCTATAATATAATCAATGAAGGGAGGTGAACAAAATGGAAAGCAAAATAAAAGAGCTCATCAAGCTGGTAGCACAACTCGAAGAGCTCACGATAAGAATTATCAGCTTGGCCGGCTGGATTTTAATTCTTATCAAACTTTTCCGTTAAGGGTTGGGGCGCAAGCCCCCTCCCTTTACCTTAAGTATACCAAACCGCTTTCCAAAATGCAATCATGAAAAAAGATATTTTTAAACTTGTAATTGAATTGCTGACTCTTGCAGGACTTTTATTCTTCCTGTATTTCATGATCTGTTCCATCTTTTAGGAGGTGCTCTATGGGAAAAACATCTACTCAGGTCAAGCAACGATATTTGGACAAAGCCTATTCTCAAATCGCTGTGCGCCTACAAAAAGACCTTGTTGCTCAATGGGAGGAGGCTATCAAGACTGACGGTATCAGCAAGGCGGAGTTTATCCGTCGAGCGATCACGCAATACCTTGAAAGCAGATCCTCTTCTGCAAAATAAGGCACACAAAAGCCGCTTGTCCTTTTGGGCAGGCGGCTTTTTGCGTTTTAAGGAGAGTTAAAAAGGAGGCGTTCCTGTCTAATGCCACTATAATTGTATCACTGTTTTTATGTGGCTTTCAATGGCCTGTTCGCTGATTTGGTTTAATGCTTTCCTGTGCAGACGAAGCACCCAGCGATAATTAAAATCCATCCGCACTGCGATTTCCTCCCAGCGCATCCCATTTATGTACCGATAAGACATGAGCTGGCGCAGCTTGATATCGTCTAGGGATTCCAGTAATTTTTTAATATTCTCCTGAACCATTATTGCCTGATGGAGTTTTTGATTGAGCTTGTCTGTCAGCTCTGCTACCTCGACCGCTGCTGTCTGAACCTTATCACTCCCGCCACCATGCGGCATATCGCTGTATGATGGGCTGATTCTTGTTGCTAAGTCCTGCCAGCCTTGCAGCTCTTTGGTTATCTGGTCAATCTCGATGTGCATAATCCGATATTGATTCAGGTATCTGCATTTCTCTTTGTTGTCCACCGTTCCCACTCCCTCTCATTGCCTGATGTTCTCTCACCAACTTATCTACAACTTTCCCTATCTCTTTGTAGCCTGCAAGCCGTGCATACTCATAAAGATGATAGGCGGTCTGCGCAGTAATCAAAATGGACAGGCGGCGAAGGTTTTTGTTTTTCATGCTTAATCCTCCTTCAATCCGCGCCATTCCCAATTATCGTTTGTTCCGCACGGTTCTTTCGCTTTGCAGTTTGGTGCATTAAACCACTTACAACATGAACAACAATGTCCAAATATACGCAAGTCATTGACTGCCGCATCCTTCTCCCTCTCTGCCTTTTCTGCTCTGGCTTCAGCGGCTTCGACACGAGCAAGTAAATCAGTAATTGCGGTTATAGCCTGCTCAATAAAGTATGACTCTGGTTCTTCGTACACCATTTCCCCTTGTCCAGTATAAGGCCATGGCGCACCGACTAATTCTCCGTATGGAATTTTGGGCGGAAGCATTTTTTTGAGTCTTTCTACTACTTCTTTGTAGTCTGTGTTAGTGCTACTTTGAGAACAAGTGAACGCAACCCAAGTTGATAGATAAAGCTCATGATATGCTGATACACCGTTATCTAGCAGAACATCTCCATTCTGTTTTACTGTTCCAAGCTCTAGTGGTTCAGTACTCCTCATGCGGTAAAGCAATACTCTATATCCTTCCATCTTCAGCAACTGCTCAATAGTGAGTGGCTTACCTAGGGACTTTGTTTGAAAAGGAACTGCTTCATTTGGATGCGAGTCCTCATGTTCTAAAATATCCTTTACAAGCTCTGCATTATTTCTACTGTTAAAGTGCAGTACAACTGTTGTATCTCCTAAAGGAATATCTAGCGCCCAATCACAACACATGGATCTGATTTGATACCTTTTATTTTCCATTGCTATTCTCCCCTCAATGCATCCATAACCGCTTTCAAAGCCTTGTGCATTTCTTCATATTCCGGACAACTCGGTGATGGAACATCGTTATTCCATGCGATATCATAGGCTTTGCTTATTCTTTCTTTCAGACTATTGATTTCAGATAGAGGGTCTGCTTTTACTGTTCTTTTTAAGATCACTCTTCCTTCCTCTATGTAGATCTCTACCTTTTCGCCTGGCTCCATTCCAAGCTCTTCTCTGAAATCCGATGGAATGACAATTCTGCCTAAATCATCAAGTCTTCTTGTTACACTTCTTTTCATGATTCTACATCTCCTATTTCTTAAACTTCACCCCGGTCAAAACTTCCAGCGCATGAAGGCTCAGGTCGATCACTCTACCCTTGTCCGCCTCCTGATTTCGAAACTCTTTGTTGATTTCGTGCAGCAATTCCTCCACTTTCAGGGTATTTTGCTGATAGGTGCGGTATACCATCAGCCTGTCCGTTTCCTGCTCCCTTGCATCATGAAAAAGCTGTTCTGCCTTTTCCTTTTGGTTTTTGGCTTGTGTCCCGTTTATGGTTCTGTTACGGAACGCTTCCAGAATGCAAATTACCGTCAAGTAAGCAAGGTGCTCTGATTGACTGCTGATTTTTGGCAGTTCCAAGCCACTTTTGGCATATTCTACGATTTCAGAAAATTCCATTTTTGCCCTCTTTTCTTCCCTTTTGGCAAGTAAGATGTAACTATGCAACGAACGAAACGATATTTCCCTATAGAGGGCTAGCGTATAAAAAATATTATATATTTTTCACTTTATATATTAATATAGAATATTAGTTACATAGTTACACTCTTTATATATATGGCTTAATTACGCCATTTTCGGATGTAACCAGAGCGCAACTTACCTGTAAACCAGCAACCATCATCAGAACGGCAGATCATCAGCCAATGAACCTTTTCCAGAATATTTGACCCAACATCGCTGCACTCCCCAGTTGGAAGTCCTTTTGGGACTGTTCAGTTTCGTCCAACCTGGCATATTCTGCATGATGAGGGACAGCTCGTTTGAGTCTTTGCGGTTTGGCTTGAATGATTCATGCAGCGCGCGCTCCCAAAGCTCGATGATACAGACCGTTTCACCGTCCTGCTTTTCGTTCAGGTACTGAGTGACCATTCCCACACGATAATCGTCTTCCAACGCGCTTTCCTGATGGTACTGCACTTCCTCAATCAGGCTCTTGTCCAGCACTGGAGGAAGCTTGTCCTGTAAAAAGAGCGTATAAGCTTCCGCCCAGCACTGTTCGATATAGGCTTTGAGTTCTTCCTTGTGGTCAAACAGATCCCTTCCGGAATTGTTGCACACCACCGGATAATACCGGCGGTTTCCGGTCTTGTCGGTCAAAAATTCTGCGGTGTTGGTCGTTCCGATAAAGATACACTGGCGCGGATTTTCGGTAATGCGGCGGTCAAAGGGTTTCCGGTATGTATCGACCTGCCGGGAAAAATAGCTCTTTGCCGCTTCGACTTCCTTTGTTCGTTTGAGGGCAAGCAGTTCGCTGACCTCACAAATCCAAGCGCCCTCCACCGCCTCGATACCGCGCTGACCGTCAATCTCATTGACCTCCCGGAAGAATCGGTCTTCCATCGCAAGCCATCGGACAAAGGTGGACTTTCCTTCTCCCTGCTTTTTGCCGATCAGCACCGCCATATCCTCAAACTTGCACCCGGGATTGAATATCCGGTGGATACCACCGGCAAAGATTAATCGGGACACTTCCTCGGAGTATGTGCAGTCATCTGCTTTCATCCAGTCGATAAGCAGTCGTTTGATTCGCTCCTTGCCATCCCACACAAGTGACTTTATCTTATCCCTGACCGGATGATATCGCTTCTGTGCAAACCGCACACGCAAAGCATCATCCAGTTTCTGAGGACTGTACAGATGATATTTTTGCTCGATATATCCACGCAGCCAGCTGTCATCTTCATCGGTCCAACGTCGGGTGACGCCATTTTCTATGCGCTCCGGGGTGTTTGACAGTTCATTAAAGAGGAATAAAGCTTTCAGTCGCCCATCCCCTTGCAGGATTGCCATAAAATTTTCGATGGTGAGCGCAGGCGTCCCCTTCTCGGTATAGCGCAGAGGGATAGGATTATTAAGGCTATCCGAAAACGTGTTCTGCTCCCGTTCCATCGTTCTTTTCTGTTTTTGATATGCTTTCCATAGCTTTAAAAACTCGGTCTTTTTTCCGAGTTCTGCCGCCCGGCTTTGCAGTGCAAGAAGTTCTCTTTGCTGATCCACTTCATCCTCGATTTCCAAAAGGTTTAAAAAGATGCGCTCGTCAAGGATGGTCACCGCGGTCAGTTTATCTATCAGGTTTCCTTCTTCCAACCTATTTCACCTCCCATCTGTTGGATTTCATAATCAAGATGCTCAATTTGTGCTGCCAGTTCAGCGGCTTCCTGTGCCTGCTCATGGCTGGCTATTTCAGAACTTTTGATTTTAAGCCATAGAGCTCGCCTTTGAGCGATTCTGCTTTGTAGTTCTAACTTGAATGCTGATTGTTCTTTTGCTTTTTTTCTCTGCTCTGACAACCGCTCACGATAGTTTCGGTATGATTCTTTGCTGTCGGAAAGTCCCAAATGAAAATCTGCATCCAGCTTTTTGAGCGCATCCAAAAAGGAGCACCGTTCCATCTCCATCACAAAGTCGATTACTGTTCCGCTTTTGCCGCATCCGAAACAATGCCATATGTTCTGATCCGGATATATCTTGAGGGATGGAGATCGGTCACCACTGTGGAATGGGCAGTGCAGGAATCCGGCTCTGTTCGGCTGCAAGTGATATAGCGCAAGTACATCAGCAAGCCTTACTGATTCCCTCACCCTCTGCGCCAGATTCTCCATCATGCTCAAGCACCTCTTTTGCGTGATAATACAGGATTTTATAGATGATCCTGCCGCATTCATCCGGTTTGCAAAAGATAAACTGCAGATCGTAGCGGATTGACCATGCCAGAATAGAGGCGATCAGTGCATTTGGATTCAATCTACTGCGGTAACTTCCGTCAAACACCTTGCTCTAGTCGGCATTTTCAATCAGCAGATACATCTTGATGCCAGCAGCTTTCCCTCGCTCGAACTCCCTCTGAAACCGCTCTCTGCCTGAGGTAAAGCACTGGCAAAGCTCGTCCAGATTCATCTTTCTTTCGATGGAAACAGGGAGGGAGTGGGTTTCTCCCTCCACTGTGTATTCCCCGGAATAGTCACCTGCGTTCAGTTTCTCTCGCCGCCAGTGTGGGAAATCTTTCATCCGGCGGCGCAGGTTCATGGTATCCTGTTCTCTGGTGTCGATCAGGACGGTCAGGCTTTCCAGAGCGTCCTTCACTTCAAAATGCGTATAACTCATGGCTTAAAATGGAAGGTCTTCTTCGGAATCATCTTCTGCGGAAATATTAATGTCAACCGGCTTCTGGTCTTTCGGCAAAGGCTTATCGTCCGGCAGTTTAAACTCCCCGCTGCGCACCTTTGCCACATCAATAAAGTTGTAAGGGTTTGCAAACCATCCGCTCTTTCCGTTGTATGCCCATTCCTTCCACTGGAAGATACATCCGACGATCTTACCTTTAAGCCCTGCTTCGTTCCAGTCCCAATGATAGCCGGGGTTACTGTCCTCGATTGCCTGAATGATTGCCTTGAATTTGCGCTTTGTCCACTGGTCTTTCTCGCTGCCGTCATCCTTTGGCACATAGATGCGCAGCACACCTTTCCATTTCTTGTCCTCCTGTTGCTGGGATTCCAGATTGCGCCGATAATATCCGGCATATTCGCCCTTATCGATATCAAAGGCGATCTCCAGCTTTTCAAAGGTGCTGCCGTCTTTACCGGTATATGTAGTAACTTTTGCCTGTTCAATCTTTACTTCATAAGCTCCCTTTGGAAGCTTCTCAAACTCGCCTGCTGCCTGTGTGGTTTCATAATCTGCAAATGGTTTCATTGTTTTGTCCTCCTTAATATTCTTCGGCGGCTTTGATAACCGTCATAATGTCATTGTCGATCTCTGGTTCTTCAAACATTCCCATCGGGGTTTTGGCTGTGCTTTGGTTTGCTTTAGTCTCAAAAATATAACGACCATCCACGCATTTTGCAAGTAGCACAATAGATAGCTTGCTTTCAAGTGCGATTTTGTTAAGTTTTTTGCCGTTTGTTTTGATTCTGGTAAATGTTTTACCGTTGTTATCATCCTCTGTTTGGGTATGAGCAACGAGTATTACCGTCAAATCGTCCCGCATTGCATTAGCATAAACAACGATCTCATATACCGATTGAGCTAAATCCATCCACTTGTCATAGCCTTTTTCTTTCAGCCTTCTCATTTCATCTCCAACCATAACGCCATTTAAGGTGTCTATAACTAAATAGTGAAACTGAAGCTGTTCTTTGTCGATTTTATGCATCAGTTTGAGGATGGTTTCAGGCTTGTCTGTTTGATAAAAATTGGACTTCTTATTATACTGATTACGCCATCCTCTCCATGAAAGCCCTTTCCCATCCGCATCAATGTAGAAAGTTTCTTCTGGTGGGAGATTTCGCAAGGAGGTTGTTTTTCCCGATCCACTTTCTCCCATAATACAAATCACCTTACTCATTTGTTAGATGTACCTCCTCCTCAAACACCAGCGGGCACCTTCCATCAATGCAAGTATCCGCAAAAGGTAAAATCTGTTTTGTGAGCTCGCAACGCTTACGCAGCTTGTCGGTAGGGTCTGTTTGGCACATCTGGCAATTTCTACAGACTAGCGTATTTCTGGGACCGTGGATTGGAAAATAAAATATCAGGCTGCCAAGTGTCGCCTTGATGTATGTATCTATCTTCATAGCAACTTCTCCTTCACAAACTGCAAAAACCCGTTATCTTCTTTGCAAAAGTCAACCTTTTGACTTTCCATATAGTCATGACGTATAGGATTGGTATTTTCTGCAAGATATCCGGCTTTGATAACTCTGAGCTGTTCCTCTCGGTCAAGACCAGTAAACCACCAGCTGCCGTAAAATTCCCATTCATTCTGTCGGATGTATTCATTTACAAAGTCTGCTCCCTGCAATTCCAGATAATCATGCATGCAGTCGCTGCACACTCTATCACCGTTCATAAATTCGGTCAGTTCATGCACTGGAACAAGGTGCTTACACTGGACATAGTAGCCTTTCTGTGGTTCTCTACACTGTGGGTCGCAGGATTCTGCACCGGCGATCATTCCATTTTCGAGCATTGATTTTTCTCTCTCTTTCTGTTATCATACAGGTAAGGTATATATTTTTGTCTTTGCGTTTGCTGTTTTACGGCAAGCGCTTATTTTTTTCTGCGGCCATGTATCTTATATCTCTTTGCATCTTTCTGGTCGCACATTTCTCGGAAAAGTCTGGATGTATTGCCAAACTCGTGATAGTAAATCCGGTGTCTGCGCTCGTCCTCACAGTCGTATGCAATACTGGCAAGACAACCATCACATCCATTTGGAAGGTCCTTGTACTGGCAATGCTCACAGGTTTCCCGATACACTTTCTGGGGTCCGTTCACTATCCAGCCCTTCTCTCGTTCTCTTCTTTGAGGCGGATCTCTTCGACAATGTCGGTTGCTTTGTGCTGTGCGACCTTCTCAACAACCCAGCCCAGAACACCGAATGTTATCATAGTTCCAAACAAAAACCCCAAAACAATAGCTGTTCCTAACATCTTTCTCCCTCCTTCGGAAAATATTTCGGGATATCCTCAAACGGGATCTCCAACACCTCACAGATGATATAGATCTCGCTTAGCAGCAGACTATCCGGCTTTTTCAGGTGATTATACATATAGCTTGGTGCTCTTCCAATCAGTTGCGACATACGAATGCCATCTATCCCCCGCTCCGCCATTTTTCCTTTTAACAGATTGATTTTCATAAACTATGCCTCCTTTAAAAACAGCGTGACAAAATATGCTTGTCCTTTTCCAGTTACCTTCGGAGTTTTATTAATATGGGTATGCTCATCTGCATGCACAACAGTGGTTTCCTTGATTTCAAATAGACCTTGTTCCATCGATCGCTGAGTTGGCATGTTGTAGTCGCTGCCCTGCCGACGAATCAGGTAACCATTTTGCCGCATCCACTCAAACAACCGATTTTGCCCCATGTCCACACCGTTTTGTTTTAAGAGTTTTGCCAGTTCTCCGATCAGAATGGAGGTCTGAGCGGTTGCTACTGCATCGGCAAAGAGTACCTTTGGTTTGTCCTGCTCGATCTTGGTTTCCAGTTCCTTGCGCTTTTCCTGTTCATCTTTCAGGTTCTGTGCAAGCTGCATCAGGGTATCGGGACTAAGCAGGACCTTTTCCAGCGTTTCCGGTGTCATGTATGCGCCATGCTTGCGGATAGAAGGTAATACCTCATCAAACACCCAGCTTTCAAACTTTTCTGCTGTCGGCAATTTGGAATGAGTAATGAGACGGTATACATCGCCCTCTGGAACGAAATTTATCTCCTGCATCTTTCCGCTGATAGGGGTACTGCGTTTCGTGGTAGCCCTACAATGTCTGGCTACTGCATTATTTGGCTTGCTATAACCCAATGCTTTTGCCACATCAGAAGCACAGAATAAAATTCTTCCATCCTCTTCCAATGTTCGAATTTCTCCAAAATCATTGTTTTTAAAAATCTGTAAATTCTTCATAAGATCATCCTTTCTACTGCATTTCTACAATGTCCATATAGGCATTTGCTAATTTCTTTTTTTCAGGATCTAAAGCATCATACCTTTTTGCGTATTTTGTGGTTTCTTCTTTAAAAGAATAATTTTTTCTTCCAAGGAGAAAATCAATCGAAACATTAAAGTAATCTGCTACACGCTCCAAACTGTTAACATTTGGAGAAGATGTTTCCCATCTTCGGATTGTCGCATTAGAAAAATTACACTCTTTCTCCAGTTGTGAAATTGTGATTTTACGATACTCACATAATTTTTTAACACGTTCGTACAACAAATTATTCGCCTCCAGTCTTAGAAAATTTTATAAAGCCATTGACTAAAAATAGATTATATGCTATCATTAGGGTGCAAAAACCCCTTGGTTTTAAGTAGCATACAAACATAATTTAAAACACATCTTTAGACATTGGGAGATTTAAGGATGTGTTTTAAAGGCTATTTTAGCTTGCAGACTAATATTAGCACTTTTTTAGGCTCTTGTCAATAGTCTGTAGACGAATTTTAAAGGGTGGTTATATTATGTCTTTAGTAAATAAAATAAAAAAATTATGTGATGAAAAAGGAATGACGTTTGCTTCTTTAGAGCGTGAGCTAAAATTTGGAAACGGAACAATCAGAAAATGGGACAACGCTACTCCTTCGGGAGATAAGCTTGCTAAAGTTGCTGATTTTTTTAATGTATCTGTCGATTATCTGTTAGATAGAGAAGCTAATGTTGTCTCTTTAGACAAAAAAACTCGCTCTATTCGATCATTAGCACGTTTACAAGAAAATACCTTTACAGAAGCTGAGGATGCTCAAATAGATGACTTTATTTCTTTTCTTTTAAGTAAAAGAGATAAAAAGAAGGACATTTAATATGTTTGTTGATAATTATCAAGCCTTTCAAAAATCTCAAGAAATTTTATTAGAAAATACCATTACAGACTTTCCTTTAGATATAATTAGGCTGATAGAAAAGAAACATATTCTTCTAACGACCGTAGATGAATATATCGAATTTCGTAAGTATACACATGAAACTCGACCTTATATAACAATTAACGATGGTCGTTCTTTTTACGATGTAAAGAGAAATGTCTATATGATTGTTTACAACCCACATAAAAAGCAACAACGTATCCGATTTACTCTTGCTCATGAGTTGGGACATATTTTACTAGGACACTTGGATAACGAACTTACAGAAATTGATAGAGGTGGTATATCTAACGAACTTTACCAAAAATTTGAAGATGAAGCTGATACATTTGCTGGTAATCTTCTTGCACCTCCAATCCTCATTTACGAAAAAATTAAAAGCCATAAACAATTTGTAGTTGAATCAGTATGTAAACATTTTGCTTTATCTTATCATGCAGTAAGATACTTTAGACAAAAGGATTTTTTTGAATGGATTAAAACTCCTCCTACAACTACAGAAAAAATAATCCTTTATAACTATCGTAATCGTATACATCCACTTCACTGCAATTTTTGTAACACTCAAATATTCGGCAAGAACTTTGAATTTTGCCCTATGTGTGGAAAAAAATTATTCAAAGAAAGGTGTGATTCTTCTATGATTTATTCCAGAATCGAACTGGATGAGCACATGAAAGCTCAAGTATGTCCTAAATGTCAAAATGAAGAAATATTATCAGAAGGCGAATATTGTCACATTTGTGGTTCTATACTTGTAAATAAATGTCAGCAAGAAGTTTTTGATGGGAATTTCGGCTCAACTGTTGCCCCTTGTTGCGATGCCAGTGAACGTCTTCCTGGAAGTGCTCGCTATTGCCCATATTGTGGGAGTGAAACTACTTTTCTTCAACAAGGTATATTAAAACCATGGGATAATTTTACTCTACCACCACCCAAGACACAATTGTCCTATACTACAACTAAAAATGATAACAGCGATGAGCAATTACCATTTTAAATAGACATACAAAATAAAAAAGCCGCCCCCTGTGTTGGCACACAGAGAGCGGTCTGGTTGTTCCCACGAAAGGAACCGTTATAAAATGTCCAATGTTATTATAACACTTCTTTCGTGGACTGGCAAGGCAATGTTTTGGTTTTATGATAAACAAATCCTCTACACATTGCCCTTGATTTTGTGCACCCTGCGTGCCCAAAATCCAAAATAAATTCACGAAAAGGAGTGTATTTTTATGCCAAAAAAGAAACTCGCCCCACCTATATGGGATGAAAAAAATCATCGATGGAAGAAAACAGCTTACTGTAACAGTATGAGCAAAACCTTCTACTCTACCAAGAAAGGGGCTACTAGCGCCGAGCGGGAAATCACCGTTGCGATCAATGCCTGGAAAGAAAAAATGGACGGACTGACCGGTAGTGGGCACCTCACGCCTATGTCAAAAGTAAAAGATGTTTATGAGGATTTTAAGCTCGATATTGAGTCCCGAACCAGTAAGGCAAACTGGCACACTGTGGAATGGCGCTTCGAACGATGGATTTTGCCGGTAATCGGGAAGAGATCCATCCTTGATCTTAACGATGGTCTGATCCAGAAGGTGATCAACAATGCATATACTCAGGGGAACCTTTCACGCAAAACGCTGCTCAATATGAGAGCTGATATTGCCGCTTTTTTGAAATTCTGTCGCAAAAATCAGCTTACTTCCTACCGCAGCGAAGATGTGGATATTCCTAAAAGTGCTGCCCGAAAAGAAAAACGTATTTTACAGCCGGAACAGCTCAAAGTGCTATTCTCTGTCGATACATCCATAATAAACAACAAGCGAGTACAGGAACCGTACATCTATGCATTTCGCCTTCAGGTATTACACTGCCTGCGCCCTGGAGAAGTGGGTGGATTAAAAAAATCGGATCGAATCGGTGATATTGTACATATCCAACGTTCTATTAATAGTGAAAAAGAAATCACCAAAGGAAAAAACGATAATGCTATCCGTGCGTTTCAACTTTCAACCCTCGGAAAAGAGTGCTGGGACAAGCAAGCTGCTTTATCCGATTCTGAATGGATGTTTCCGGGATTTATTACTGACAGCTATCGCAAGCGTTTACGTGCCTACTGTCTGTCAAATAATATTCCTGTTATTTCTCCCTATGAGTTACGGCACACTTCCTTTTCCATCATGCAGGCGTTACCAGAAGGTTTGGTAAAAGCCGCCGGAGGACACTCCAAAAACATGGACACCTTTGGAATATACGGTCATGAAGTGCAAGGAGATATGGAACTGACAGCGCAACTTTTGGAAGAAAGATTTGATAGCTTGTTGAGCAATTCCGAAAACCAAGGTCAAAACAAGGTCAATCTTCAAAATGAGCAAAAAGAAAACCCCAACAAACCGCATGATTAAGCGATTTATTGAGGTTTCAGATTTGGCTGGGCTGGCGGGATTCGGACCCACGAGATGCAGGAGTCAAAGTCCTGTGCCTTACCGCTTGGCGACAGCCCAATATTCAGGTTAGATATAGAAAAAAGGCTTTTAAATAAAAGCCTTTTTTCATGGGGTGGGTAGTGAGAGTTGAACTCA
>UMBF01061088.1_pt1 | contig 24444 bp, 17 predicted proteins | sample 1963901 | NCBI WGS metagenome assembly UMBF01 (sample SAMEA4835935, study PRJEB28245) | human gut metagenome | biome: gut microbiome; material: fecal sample | place: Denmark | collected 2008 | reverse complement strand
AGGCCGCGCATGCGCGCGAGCGAGCGCGCGAGGGCGAGCGCCACCCCCGGTTCGTCGAACAGGCCGTGGAGATAGGTTCCGAACACGTTTCCGCAGGCCGCGCCTTCTGGTTTGCCGCCAATCGTGCCCGCAGGGTCGCAGGAGACGGTCGTTTCGCCGTCGTGAATCTCGTACCCGCGCGCCGTCATGCCGTTCCACACCGAGAACGCGCCTTGGGCGCCCGTGATGCGCAACTCCGACTGGGCGAGGCGCTTTTCCTCCTTGAACACCGTACTTGCAGGGATGAGCCCGAGCCCGCGCGCGGTGCCAGCGCCTTCCCTGCCGTGCGGGTCGGAAAGCTCGTCTCCCAAAAGCTGGTAGCCTCCGCATATGCCGAGCACCGGCGTGCCCGCGCCCGAAAGCGCGCGTACGCAGGCTCCGATGCCGCTAGCCGCAAGCCAGTGCGCGTCGTCGAGCGTGGTCTTCGAGCCGGGGAGCACCACCAAGTCGGGTCGGCCCAGATCGGTCGTCGAGGAAACGTAGCGCACGCCCACGCCGGGCACGCGCGAAAGCGGGTCGAAGTCGGTGAAGTTCGACAGATGCGGAAGGCGCACGACGGCGACGTCGATGACGCCGCGCGCCTCGCGGGCAGATAGGCGCGGCGCGAGCGAGTCCTCGTCGTCCAGGTCGAGCGTAAGATACGGCACGACCCCCACGACGGGAACCCCGCACATCTTCTCGAGCGGGGCCAAACCCGGGCGCAGGATTTCCACATCGCCGCGGAACTTGTTCACCACAAGCCCCCGCAAAAGCGCGCGGTCCTCGGGCGCAAGGAGCGCGACCGTGCCGTAGAGCTGGGCAAACACCCCGCCTGGGTCGATGTCGCCCGCGAGCAGCACGGGGGAGGACACGGCGCGCGCGAGCCCCATGTTGACGATGTCGTTTTCGGCAAGGTTGATTTCGGCGGGGCTGCCGGCGCCCTCGATGACGATGACGTCGTTTTCCTCCGCGAGCGAATCGAACGCCTCCAAAATCTGCGGCATGAGCGCCTTCTTTCGCGCGAAGTAGTCCCTCGCAGCGAAGGCTCCCTGCGCCTTGCCGGCCACGATGAGCTGACTTCGGTGGCCGCTTTCGGGCTTGAGCAGGATGGGGTTCATGCGCACGTCGGGCGCGATGCCGCACGCCTCGGCCTGCATGATCTGGGCGCGCCCCATCTCGAGCCCGTCGGCCGTGACACCGCTGTTGAGTGCCATGTTCTGGCTCTTGAAGGGAGTCACGCGCAGGCCGTCCTGCGAAAGCACGCGGCACAGCCCCGCCGCAAGCAGGCTCTTCCCCGCGTTCGACATGGTGCCCTGGATCATGATGGGCTTGGCCCTACCCACGGGTATCGACCTCCTTCGCCGAGCCTCGGCTATCCGCGCCCGCCATAGCGCCGCTGCAAGAAGCGCCGCCCCATTCGTCGGGTTCGCCTTCGCCCGATGCGCCTTCCGCCCGAAGCGCGCGGCTGAACGCCATCGCAAGCCGGGCGTTCTCCTCGTGCGTGCGCACCGCGACGCGGCACCAGAAACGGGACAGTACCGAAAACGAGTCGCACGTGCGGACCAAAACCCCCTGATTATACAGGCGCTCGGGGATGTCTTTCGCCGGCGTACGGACTAAAAGGAAGTTCGCATCCGACGGCACGACGGAAAGCCCGAGCGAGGAGAGCTCGTGGGAAAGCCACGCTCGCTCGTCCGCCAATACATCGCGCGTGCGCGAGACGTATTCGACGTCTTCCAGGGCGGCGATGCCCGCGGCCTCGGCGACCGAGGAGACGGGCCACGCCTGCCCCGCCCGGCGAATCCCCTCGATGAGTTGGGCGTTTCCGCTGATCAGATATCCCAGCCGCAACCCCGCCATTCCGTAGAGCTTGGTGAACGCGGAGAGCACGGCCACATGGCGCGAACACGCGGCGCGTGCGGCCACGCTCCTTTCGTGGGCGTCGGGCGCAAATCCGAGGAAGCACTCGTCCACGACGAGCAGCGCGCCCGCCTGCTCGCAGCGGCAAGCCGCGGCATCGATCACGCGGGGGTCGACGAGGCGCCCCGTCGGGTTGTTCGGATTGCAGAGGTACGCCACGTCTCCCGGCCCCTCGATCGCGCGGGCGAAGGAGGCGGGCACGTCGAAGTCGTCCGCTTCGGAGAGCGGGAACTCCTGCACGCATGCGCCGTAGTACGATGCCGCCTCCGCATATTCAGAGAACGTCGGCGCACACACGACGATGCGTTTCGGGCGCACCGCCGCGGCGAGCCGCCAGATGATGTCGGCCGCGCCCGCGCCGCAGACGATAGTATCTTCGGGAATGCCCTGGGCGCGCGCTAGGGCGCGAACGAGGGCGAGGCTTTCCCTATCGGGGTAGGCGTCGATTCGAGAAAGCGCCTTGCAAGCTGCGGCGACGGCACGCGGGGAGGGGCCTGCCGGATTCACGTTCACCGAGAAGTCAATGAGGTCGGGGGCGCCCCCTTCGCAAGCGATGCCGAGCGATTGCGCGCTGCCCCCATGCGTACGGGCGCGCAGGATTCCCCCGGCAGCCCGGGGCGCGGCGTGGTCTTCCCTCATGCCATCGCCCCCACGGCGAGCACGACCGCCGCGCGCGCGGCGCCGAAGACGACGAGCGCGCATACGGACGCGGCGAGCATGAGCCTTGCCGCCCGGGCGATGTCGCCCCACTCGATTTCGCGGGACGCGTCGCCTATCGTCGGTTTCTCAACGAGCTTGCCGAAATACACCGCGGGTCCTGCCAGGCGCAGCCCGAGCGCGCCCGCGCACGCTGACTCGGTCTGCGCCGCGTTCGGGCTCGCATGGCGACGCCTGTCGCGGCGCCAGATGCGCGCCGCCCCGCGCGCGTCGAGCCCGACGATCGGGCACACAGCGATCATGAGCAGGGCCGATAAGCGCGAGGGAATCCAGTTCACCGCATCGTCGAGGCGCGCCGAGGCGCAGCCGAAGTCGATGTAGCGCTCGTTTTTGTAGCCCACCATGCTGTCGAGCGTGTTCACCGCCTTGTACGCCATGCCCAAGGGCGCACCCCCGATCATAAGGTAGAAAAGCGGCGCGATGACGCCGTCGCTCGCGTTCTCCGCCACCGTTTCCACGGCGGCGCGCGCGACGCCCTGCTCGTCGAGAACAGACGTGTCGCGTCCCACGATGAGCCCGACGGCTTCGCGCGCCGCGACAAGGCCGCCCTTCGAGAACGCGCGGGCCACGGCCAGGCTCTGGCGGCGCAGCTCGCATGCCGCGAGAATCTGATAGCTCGCCCATGCCTCGGCCACGAAGCGCAAGCCGGAGTGAACCATGCCGCAAAGATGCAGGATTCCCCAGGTCAAAAGCCCACACGCAAGCGGAAGCGCCACGGCGAGCACAAGCCCTGCGGCGCGCGTGCCCGCGGACGTTTGCGGGAATGCGCGCCGCAGGCGGCCTTCGGCCCACGTTATCGCGCGCCCCATGGCGACGACGGGATGGGGAAGCCAGCGCGGGTCGCCGAAGGCAAGGTCGACCGCGAACCCGGCGGCGACGGCAAGAATCGTCATCACCGGGCATCGCCCCCCGAAGCGGGGCGAACGTCGCGAAGGCAGCGCCCATCCCAGGTGGCGGCCCATGCGCCGCCCGGCTCGGTATGCACGTCGAAGTATCCCATTTTCGGGACAGCCAGCTCGGAGAGCAGCGCTTTCACGGTACCCGCGTGAACGACGAAGACGGCGCGCCCGCTCCCCTGGGCGCGCTCCGATTCGCACGCCTCCCGAAACGCCGCGACGACGCGGCGGGTGAAATCGCTCTTGCCCTCGCCATGCGGGCAGCGCGTCTCGCACCAGGAGTCTACCCAGGCGCGGTAGCGCGCATCCTCTTTAAGCTCGGCGGCGCTTCGCCCCTCGAAGTCGCCGAAATCCATCTCGCGCAGACCGGGGCACGCCATAAGCTCCGCGTTCGGGAAGAGGATGCGCGCCGTCTGGTCGGTGCGGGCCATGCCGCTCGTCATAACACGGAACACGTCACGATCGCACGCGAGGTCGCGCAAAGCGCGCTCGCCCGCGCTCGACAGGGGCTCGTCGGTGCCCGCCCCGCTGTAGCGATGGTCTTCCGTGCCCGCCGTGGCACCATGGCGCACGAAGACGACTTCCAAAGGCGCGCCCGCGCCCTGCGTCCCTCGAGGCGCATCTGCAAGGTTTCCTTTGATGACCTGGGGAATCCCGCACGTCATGCGCACGACGACGTCGGCGCGCGCAGCGAGCGCGCATCCCAGGCGCCCCGCGCGCTCGCGCCATTGGGCGTCTTCCGCACGCATGGGGACGACCCCCGAGCCGACCAAGGGCAGAATCACTGCGTCGAAGCCGATCAGCCGCTCGAGCGCCCGGTCAGCGTCGAGCGTGCGTACGAGTTCCTCAGCACGGTACGCGACGCGGCCGGCAAAAGCCGCGGGCACGCCGCCCTCCGCAAGCTGCGCCGCGTCGACGAAATCGTCCGCCGCGAACCCGAGCTTTTCGCGCACGAAGGTCCTCTTCCCCGAATGCACGCCACCTACCACGAGCATCATAGGAGCATGCCCCCCGCCACCAGCATGGCAAGCATCGCGAGCTCGGCCCATTGCAGAAACCATCCGGCCAAATCCCCCGTCACCCCGCCGAAGCGGGACAGGGCAACATGGCGGTACCACGCGAGCGCCAAAAGCCCCGCCACCGCCATAAGGGCGCCGACGGCCTGAGCGCACGCGACCATCCCTGCAGCCGAAGCCGCAGCGAAAGCGCAAAGCGGCACGACGATCGCCGCGCGCTTCTTCGCAGGCGAGAGCCCCGCGGCCATGCCGTCCGCCCTCGCGGCAGGCCAGCATTCAACGGCGAGCCCCGAAAGCGCGCGGGAGAACACGAGCGAGCACAGAAGCGCGAGAAACGCCCCCGCCGTAAGCGGCAGCGCGGTGAACAGGGAAAACTGCAGAATAAGGTACACAACAACACCGATGACCCCGAAGGCGCCCGCCCGCGGGTCGTGCATGATCTCGAGCTTTCGCTCGCGCGGGGCCCAACTTGCAAGCGCATCTGAGGTGTCGCAGAGTCCGTCTAGGTGGATGCCTCCCGTCACCGCCACAGGCAGCGCCACGAGCACGGCCGCGACGATGGTCGCGGGCACGCCGAGCAGGTTCGCCACGTGCCCCCACGCCGTCATGAGGAAGCCTTCCGCAAGGCCCACCAGGGGAAACGCGGCAAGCGCATGGGTTGATCCGAAATCGGTCCAGGCCGATTTCGGGACGGGGATGCGCGAGAACGTTCCGAACGCCGCGCCGATCGCCTCTACTATCTTCACCTTGTAGGTCCTTCGCCTTTCATCCACACGGGAATCCCGCATACCACTTCGACTGCGCGGTCGGCCAGCGCCGCCACGCCCGCGTTCACGCGCGCGAGCGCGCGCCTCCATGCCTCGGTCCCCTCATCGTAGCGCATCCCATCGGCGAACACGTCGACGGTGACCACCACCGTATACGCAGCGGCCTGAGCGAGCCGTTCGATGCCTCCGAGCACCTCGCGCGCCGCAGCGTCGGGGTCACGCGGGGACAAGCCGCCTTCCGCGAAGAGCTCGTTCGCAACCAGGTTGCCCACGTCCTCCAAAAGAAGCGTGCAGCCGCGCGGAAGCCCGGGCACTGCGGCGCCCACGTCACGCGTGCGCTCGAGGGTGGAAAACCCCTTGCCCTCGCGCAGCGCCCGATGGCGCGCGATGCGTCGGGCGCCCTCTTCCCCGAAGGGCTCCATCGTTGCCAGGTACACGCGGGGGCCGTCGTGCCCGAGGCACAGGGACTCGGCGTAGGCGCTCTTGCCGCTCGCGGCGGCGCCGATGACGAGCGTCACCGTCATTTCCCGGCCTCGAAATGCTCGTAAGCAGCCATGCCAGTCGCCGTGAACGTCTTCCCATCCCGGTACACGCGCAGCGCCGAATCCAGAAGGGGCAGATACGCCATGGCGCCCGCGCCCTCGCCCAAGTGCATGCCTGCGTCGAGGGGTGCCTTTATGCCGAGCTCGCGAAGGAGCTCCTGGCTTGCGGGTTCGCTTGATGCGTGGGTGCCCACGAGGTAGCCCAAGGCGTTGGGGCACAGGCGCGCCGCACACAGGGCCGCCGTGCAGGATATGACCCCGTCGAGGAGTGCCGGAGCCTTCGAGGCCGCGGCCCCCAGGTAGAAGCCGCACATCGCCGCGATGTCGAAGCCGCCCACCTTCGAGAGCACGTCGATCGGGTCGGCGGGATCGGGCGAGTTCGCGTCGATAGCGCGCTCGACCACGTCGCGCTTGCGCGCGAGCGAGGCGTCCGAGAGCCCCGCCCCGCGCCCGACGAGGCTCCGCGCGTCCGCCCGGATAAGCACTGCGGCCACTGCCGCCGAGGTGGTCGTGTTGCCGATGCCCATCTCGCCCGCGGCGAGAAGGCGCACGCCGGCGCGGGCAAGCCCGCACGCGACGGCGATTCCGACCTCGATCGCGCGCACGGCCCCATCGCGAGACATAGCGGAGCCGTGCGCGATGTTGCCGCTCCCCCGCCGCACGTTCGCGCGCACCATGCGCGCGTCTTCTATGCCCCGGGCCATACCCACGTCGACGGGCACGACCTCGGCACCCGCGAACGCCGCCATGCGGCAGGCGCTCGTGGCCCCCTCGCACATGTTGCGCGCGACGGCTCGCGTCACGTCTTGCCCGCTTTGCGACACGCCTTCGGCAACGACCCCGTTGTCCGAGAAGAATACCGCGAGCGCACGGGGAAACTCTGCCACCTCGGCGCTCCCCTGAGCTGCGGCGATACACGCGACGGCGTCTTCAAAGTCGCCCAATCCCCCCAAGGGGTGCGCGATGGAGTCCCACGCGGCGTACGCGGCGGCGCGGGCGCACTCGTCTGCAGGCGCGATCCGGGAGAGCGCGGCTTCGAGCACGGCGCCCGGCGCCGACGAGAACGCGCGCTCGACCTCCTCGCGGATGCAGGCAAGCGCGGTTTCGGTTGCTTCAGCCATGCCGTCTCCTCTCTGCGAACGACGCTGCGGCAGACGCGAACGCGCGCGCAACGTCGGGGTTTGCAGGATAGTACACATGCGGGAAGCCCGCCACCAGGGACGGGGTGGTCGTCATGCACGGCCAGCCCTTGTCGCGCCGGGGCTTCTGCGCCCAGAAGTCGCCGCCCGGGCAGGTGGACTGCCAGTAGTGGAACTCGTGCGCGCGGATGCGTGTGCCGCGCGGCCCGTAGAGCCCGTCGCATTGGGAAGTGAGCTCCACGTACCCGAAATGGGACAGCCTTCCCCCGTTCTCGCTTGCGCCCTCAAGGGCGCCCGCAACAGGCCAGCGCCGCCCCTCGCTATCGGCGATTTCGCGCTGCAGGTACAGAAACCCACCGCATTCGGCGACCGTCGGCATGCCGGATTCCACCGCGCGCCGCACCGCCTCGCGCATCGGCGCGTTCTCGGAGAGCTGCCGCGCATGGAGCTCCGGGTAGCCGCCCCCCAGATAGAGGGCGCTTGCCCCCCGGGGCAACTCGCTATCACACAGGGGGCTGAAAAAGGCCAGCTCGCAACCAAGGTCCTCGAGCGCGCGCAGGTTCTCCTCGTAGTAGAACGAGAACGCCTCGTCACGTGCGACGGCGACGATGGGCCGCGCTCCCGCGATCGGCTCCAACCGGTAAGGTTCCTCGCGGATATCGGGTGCCGTCGCCGCTATTTCGAGCAAGCGGTCGACGTCGACGCTCTTTTCCACCAGCTCGGCCATCTTGTCGATGCGCGCGGAGAGCTGCTCGACCTCGTCGGCGGTCACAAGCCCCAGATGCCGGCTTTCGAGCGAGAACGCCTCGTCGGCGGGGATATTCCCCAAAACTGTGACGCCCGTGTGCTTCTCGATCGCAGGTGCCGCGTAGGCGCAGGCAGCGGCACTCGTCTTGTTCAGCACGACGCCGCGCACGTTCGCACAAGGCAGGAACTCGGCGATGCCGCGGATTACGGCGGCGAGCGATAAAGACGCCCCGCGCCCGTTCACCACTAAAACGACCGGCGTTTCCGTGTCGCGCGCAACCTGGTAGCTGCTCGCGTCGGCCACGCCGGGCGCCATGCCGTCGTAGAAGCCCATGACCCCCTCGAGCACCGCGACATCCGCGCCCGCGGCGCCGCGTGCGAGCAGGGCGCGCAGCGTCGGGGCGCCGGTGAAGAAACCATCTAAGTTGCCCGAGCGCGCACCCACGACGCGGCGATGAAAGAGCGGGTCAATGTAGTCGGGGCCGCATTTGAAGGCCGCGCATGCAAGGCCGCGGCGCGCGAGCGCGCGCAGGAGCGCGCACGTTACGACCGTCTTGCCGCTCCCGCTCGAGGGCGCAGCGACCATGAAGCGCGGGATGGACGTGCTCACCGGGCGCCGCCTTCCCCACCTGCGGCGTTGCAGCTAGCAAGCGAGACCACCTCAACGGATGGGTTCCCCTCCGCAGAGGGGTCCTCCCCGACAGGCGATTCAGCAAGCGCCCCGACTTCGGCAAGCTCCTCGGCATCCGCGGCCGCACCACGCGCGCTGACGAGGAACACGGGGTTTTGCGCCTTCATAAGATGGTGCGAGCCTACGGCCTCGGCACGGGCGGCCGACACCTGGCACGCCTCGAACCCCTTAAAGCGCGAACCCGAGAGGAGCGCGCACGCCTCGGTGAGCGTCTCAACGGTGACGCATGGCACGCACAGGCGAACCTGCGAGTTCTTCTCGAGCGCCGCCTCCACGATGGAGGGAAGCTCGCCCGCGCTCCCGCCGACGAACACGGCGTCGGGGACGGGCAGTTTCGCGAGCGCTTCGGGGGCGACACCGGGGACCGCATGCACGTTGCCGCACCCGAATGCATCCGCGTTCTCTCGGATGAGCCGCACGCCGGCCGCGTTGCGCTCGACCGCCCATACCGACCCCGCTCGCGCGACGAGCGCCGCCTCGATCGACACGCTCCCCGTGCCGGCGCCGACGTCCCACACGGTGTCCGTCGCGGTAAGGCGCAGCTTCGCGAGCGCGACGGCGCGCACCTCCTGCTTGGTCATGGGAACGTCGCCGCGGATGAAGAGCTCGTCGGGAATGCCCGAGGAAGCGTACGGCCAGCGGGGGCTCGCGGCGCGGGATGCGCCCGCAGAGTCCGCCGCGGAAGAAGCCGTCGCGGGCGCAGACGCGCCGGCCGGCGCCTCGGAGGCTGCGCTAGAGCCCGCAGGCGACCCGGCGCCGCCTGCGAACTCGATAAGCATCACGTTCAAGTCGTCGAACGTCTGACCTGCGATTTCACTTGCGGTCGCGCAGGTGATGCGCTCGTCGGGGTACGACAGGCGCTCGGCCACCGTCACGCGCGCGTCCCCGAAGCCCGCCTGCACAAGCTCGCCCGAAAGCCGCGAGGGGTCTTCCCCGCCCGACGTGGCGAGGAAGAGCTCACCTGCGTGCTCGGCCTCGGCCACGATGTCGCACGCCACGCCGTGAGCGCTCGCGAAGCGCCAATCCTGCCATGGACGCGCGAGGCGCGCGGCGAGATACGACGCTGAGCTTATGCCGGGAATGACGCGCACGTCCAACTGCGCGTCGCCGGAGAGCGCCTCCACCAGGCGGCGCGCGCCGCTGAACAGCCCCACATCGCCCGTCATCACGACCACGGCGCGCTGCCACGACGCCGCATCGGTGAGCGCGGCGACGATGTCCGCCGTCTTAACGAGCTCGCATCTCACCACGTCGGGCGGCACGTCGATGCCGGCAAGCGCGCGATGAGCGCCGATGACCACGTCGGCGATGTCGATCGCGTCGAGCGCCGCGCGCGAGAGCAAGTCGGGGTTTCCGGGCCCCGCCCCGATGATCGTTACCTTTCGCATGGAATCTCCCGATACCCGCGCGGCGTGACCATACGGCCGCCTACGCGCTTCGTGTCCGCGTTGCCGACGAACACGGTGGTGAACATGTCGGCGTCGAACTCCCCCAGCTCGGAGAGCCTGCACATGCCCGACTGCTGCCCCTCGCGCCCGATGTTGCGTACCCAACCGCAGAGCGTGTCGGGGGCCTTCCATTCGAGCATAATCTTCGCCGCGCGCGAGAGCCTGTCGGCGCGCTTTCTGCTGCGCGGGTTGTACAAACAGATGCAGAAGTCGGCGCTCGCCACGGCGGCGAGCCTGCGCTCGATGACCTTCCACGGCGTGAGCAGGTCGGAGAGCGACACGACCGCAAAGTCGTGGGCAAGCGGGGCGCCGAGCACCGCCGACCCGCTCTGAGCCGCGGTGGCCCCGGCGATAACTTCCACGTCTACATCGGGGTAGTCCTCCGCAAGCTCCAGCACGGGGCTCGCCATGCCGTACACGCCCGCGTCACCGCTGCACACGAGCGCCACGGCTTCTCCGCTCTGCGCGCGCGAAAGCGCCAGACGGCACCGTTCGACCTCCTGCATCATCGGCGTCGCAAGATGCGCCGCGTCGGGCACGGCGGCGAGCGCGAGCTCCACGTATTTCGTGTACCCCACAACGATGTCGGCCGTCTCGAGCGCGCGCCGAGCCGCAATCGTCATGCCGTCGGGGCCGCCCGGGCCGATCCCCACCACGAAGAGCTTTCCCATCACCGCTCCTTAAACGAAAGTTCGATAGTTACCTTGGAAAACGCGACGGTCACGCCGCCGTGAGCGAGCTTCGGGAAGATAAGTTTGCCCCCGCCCGCGAGCGCCGCGCGCTCGCACACGTTGTCGACCCCCACCGTCGCGCGCACGAAATCAGATGGCGAAACGCTGCCTTCGACCTGCGACAACTCCTCTGCGGAATACGTCGCAAGCGGGATATTGCGCGCGCGACAGAAGGCGAGCAGACCCTCCTCGTGCGCCTTCACGTCGATCGTCGCCGCCTCGCGCACGGCCGAAGGCAAGATGCCCGCCTGCCCGCACGCGAGAAGAAACGCCTCCCCGATCGCTTCGGCGCACGCACCGCGACGGCACCCTATGCCCGCAACGATGCAGGGCACGACAAGGCGAAGCGGCTCGGGCGCAGGCGCCTGCGCCCGCACGCCCGCCGGCTTCCCCGTCACACCGGCGGGTACGACCTCGCCCGTTGTCTCCGCCGCGCGAACGGACGCACCTGCATTCGCGCCAGCGAACGGCGACACGACGATATCGGCCCAAGCGCGGTCGGACGCAATGTCAACCCCCTCAGGCGGCTGTCCCGAAATCGGCATATCGGAATAGAGCGTCACACGCCCGCCCGAAAGCAGCCGCGCCGACACTCGCTTGATAGCCTCGGGATTCGAAACGGCGAGCCCCGCACAGCGCGCCCACGTATCCACCGCCCACACGCCGCGGACGTCGGTCGCCGTGGTGATGATGGGGATGGCCCCTGCCGCGCGTGCCACGGTTTGCGCAAGCTCGTTCGCACCGCCCAAATGCCCCGACAAAAGCGGGATGGCAAAGCGCCCCGCCTCGTCGATCGCCACAACCGCGGAATCGCTTGCCTTCGAGGCGACATGCGGCGCGATCGCCCGCACGGCGATGCCCGCCGCGCCCACGAACAGAAGCGCGTCCGACGCTTCCCACGCGAGCGCCGTCCATGCGCGCAGGTCGGCCTTCCCCTCGCCGAACCCACGCGAAACGGAAACGTCCCAGTCAGGGTCATCTTCACCTGTCTGCGCGCGATCGGAAAGCGCGCGTGCGGTGCGCTCCGCCAACGCATACCCCCTCTCAGTGAACGCTATGCAGGAAACCCTCATCTAGCGCACCACCATCGTCGAGAAGTAGCTGCCCCGATCGGGCACATCGTCGAGCGAGCGGTACACGCGCTCGCCCGGAAGCCCACAATCCTCTACGAGCTCGGCACCGTCGAAGGCGCCCTCCTCGCGAAGGATGCGCTTCGTGTCCGCAAGCGAGCGGCGCGCCTTCATGACCACCTTCGTCCCCGGCCAGCCGATTGCGCGGCGCACGTCGTCGTAGCCGCCGGGCACGATGTGCAGAGGCGACGACATCTCGGGCGTGAGGTCGCGCTCGAGCGCCGCGGCGACCGCGCAGAAGCTCGGCACGCCGGGAATGGCGCGCGCCTCGAACCCGCGGGCGCGCACGTCGGGCGCTATGCGCTGGAAGGTGGCGTAGATGCTCGGATCCCCCAGGTTCAGCAGCGCGACGTCGCGGGCCGCATCCAGGTGCGCGACAAGCTCGCGAACAAGCGAGGCATGCTCGGCCGCGCGGCGCTCGAGATCGCGCGTCATCGAGAATCGCACGGGGATCACCGTCTTGCCTGTAAGGTCGACGGCGCCGCGCACGATGTCGAGCGCGACCATGACCCCGTCCGCCGTCTGCGGTGCGGCGATGACCGGACACGATTCGATTGTGCGGACGGCCTTGATCGTGAGCAGCTCGGGGTCGCCAGGCCCCGTACCCACCCCGTACAGCACGCCTTTACTCATACGTCGCCCCCAATTCCCCGATAACTGCATCGGCGCCCGACGTGCGGAAAAGCTCGCGGCGCTCGGCGTCGAACACGACCGCGGCGATGTCGCATGCGCCCGCCGCGCGGCGGCGCAACCTGTCCTCGATTGCCGCAGCGAGCGAGGCGCGCGCAGCGTCCCCCACGCCGGCGGCCTCGATTACCTCGAGCGCCGCCGTGGTCGTGACCGACGACATGATCTCGCGCACGGTCTTCGCGCCCGCGCCGGCCAAGGCCGCGTGGGCGGCCAGAATCTCCGCGCGGCAGTCGGCGGTACGCGAATGGGTGTCCATGATGCCGCCAGCGACCTTCACCAGCTTGCCGATGTGTCCCACAAGAAGGACATTGGTGAATCCCTCGCGAACGCAGCAATCAATCGCATCGCCCACAAAGTTGGAGATGAAGACCACCGGCGCACCGTTTAGGTGGAAATGCCCCGAGATGAACTGCCCGCCGTAGTTGCCGGGCGTGAGCACGACTCCGCGCCGCCCCATAGCCGCATGCTGCCGGATCTCGAGCTCGATGCTGTCGCGCAAGGCAGCGAGGCTGCGCGGCTCGACGATGCCCGTCGTGCCCAGGATGGAGATGCCGCCCTCTATCCCCAGGTGCGGGTTGAAGGTCTTTTCGGCAAGGGAAACGCCCTCGGGTACCGAAATCGTCACAGCAATATTTCCAGAAAAGCCGTGCGCGGCGCACACCTCGCGCACCGCCGAAGTGATCATCGCGCGCGGCGTCGCGTTGATGGCGGCCGCCCCCACCGGCTGCTCGAGCCCGGGCAACGTCACGCGCCCCACGCCCACGCCGCCATCGACGGAAACTCCCGATTCGCGCGCGGGCACGCCCTTGCTGCCCGCAGCGCCCGTGCCCGACCCCGCATGTTCCACGCGCGCGTACACGAGCACGCCGTCGGTCACATCGGCATCGTCGCCTGCGTCCTTTCGCACGGCGCACTGGGCGCACCCCTCGCCGATGCATGCGTCGACCACGTTCGCCTCGACGGGCAGCCCGCCGGGGGTGACGATCGACACGCGGCCGACGGGCTTTCGTGACAAGAGCATCTCGCAGGCCGCCTTCGCCGCGAGCGCGGCGCAGCTCCCCGTGGTGTAGCCGCAGCGCAGGCGGGTCGTCCCGGTATATATGTAGTGCTCGAAGGCCACGCTAGCTGCTCGCCTTCCGATACCCCGTGGCAAACGAAGGGTCGTAAAGCTTGCTGCGCTCGTACGACTCTGCTTGCGCGCCGTTGTGCGCAAGCCCGCCGCGAGCTCCGAGCACGCGGCCCACCACCACGAGCGCCGTGCGGTCGATGCCCTCTCGCGCGCCCGCATCGGCGAGCGTGCCCACTGTGCATCGCACCACGCGCTCCTCAGGCCAGGTCGCCTTGTACACGAGCGCCGCCGGCTCGTCGGAGCTGCGGCCCGCGGCCAAAAGCTCGGCGGAAAGCTCGGCAAGCATACCCGAGCTCAGGAAGATGACCATAGTCGAGCCGCTTTCCGCCATGGTGCGCATGCCCTCGCCCGCGGGCATGGGGGTGCGCCCGGAAAGCCGCGTGATCACGACCGACTGGCTGATTCCCGGCAACGTGTATTCCTGGCGAAGCGCCGCCGCGGCACCGCAAAAGCTCGACACGCCGGGCACCACCTCGTAGTCCACGCCGCGCGCGTCGAGCGCGTCCATCTGCTCCTGGATGGCGCCGTACAGGCACGGGTCGCCCGTGTGCAGGCGCACCACTTCCTCGCCCCGTGCATCCGCCGCGCACATCACGTCGAGCACTTCCTCCAAAGTCATGTGCGCGCTGTCGTAGACAACGCAGGATTCCTTACACTCAGCGAGCAGCTCGGGGTTCACAAGGCTTCCCGCCCAAACGACCACGTCGGCCGCGTGCAGAAGACGCGCCCCGCGCAGCGTGATAAGGTCGGCGGCGCCCGAGCCTGCGCCAACGATATGAATCATCCGAGCCTTCCCTTCCCGTTTCTCATCGCAACCGTTTACGCCGCCATTCGCGCAGCGGGCAAAACACGGCGCCTGCGGCGGCAATCGGCGCAAATACGCAGGCAGGAGGCGCAATGCAGCCCGCCCTGGCTTTGACACGTTCACAAGTGCCCACTATCATAGTAAAAGTTTCGGCAACGAGCATATGACAATCGGATAAAAGGAAATGACCGGCGCGGCGCCCGCACAGCCCGCGCTGGCTTGCGGAGGGAACCAGGTGGGAATCCTGGGCAAGGGACATTACTGTATAGGACGCGCGGGCGAACCGCCTCGCGCCCCAAGCCAGACTGCTTCGCCTTTTCCTCACGGCATCGCCGTGGCGTTAGCTCCTTGTGAACCCCGAGGGGTGCGCTTTTCTTTCGCTTGTGCCGACAAGCAACTGTCGCCGGGGGACCGGCAAACCGAGGAAAGGAAAAACCATGTCCGACCAGATGTCACGCCGCGGCTTCATGGGCGCCGCAGCAACCGGAGCCGTCGCGCTCGCCGGAGTCGCGCTCGCGGGCTGCTCCAACACCTCCGCGAGTTCCGAGAAATCGAGTGAAAAGGAGAAGGCCGTGAAGCCGGTCATCCTCGTCACGAGCTTCGGCACGAGCTACAACGACTCGCGCCACATCACCATCGGCGCCATCGAAGACGCTATCCGCGAGAAGTACTGGCAGGACTACGATATCCGCCGCGCCTTCACCGCGCAGATCATCATCGACAAGCTGAAGAAGCGCGACGGCATCACGATCGACAACATGACCGAGGCGCTCGACCGCTGCGTGGAAGACGGCGTGAAGGAAATCGTCGTGCAGCCGACGCATCTCATGGCTGGCCTGGAATACGCCGACGTGAAAGACGAGCTCGACAAGTACGCCGACAAGTTCGACAAGATCTCGCTCGGGGACCCGCTGCTCACCTCCGACGACGACTACAAGAAGGTGGCCGCAGCCATTAAGGAGAACATGGCGTCCTTCGACGACGGCAAGACGGCGCTGTGCCTCATGGGCCACGGCACCGAAGCCGATTCCAACGCCGACTATGCCAAGATGCAGGAAGTGTTCAAGAACGAGGGCTTGACGCAGTTCTTCGTCGGCACCGTCGAGGCTGAACCGACCTGCGAGGATGTTATCGCCGCCGCGAGCGCCGCAGGGTACAAGAAGGCCGTGCTCGCGCCGTTCATGGTAGTCGCGGGCGACCACGCGAACAACGACATGGCAGACGAGACCGACCCCGACAGCTGGGCTGCGAAGTTCGTGGCCGCCGGCTTCGAAGTGACGTGCCTGCTCCAGGGTCTGGGACAGAACGCCGCGGTCGACGACATCTACGTCTCGCACGTGGACGACGCCATCGCCAAGCTGTAAACTCGCCGCGCACGGGGGCGCCGGTCGCGTCCCCGTGCAACGGGCATGCGCCTTCCCCGACTGACGGCGCATGCCCGTTGCATTCGCATCCCGCCCGCCCACCGCACGGCGCGGGCGGTCGAAGCGATTGAAAGGAACCACTCCATGTTGAAGAAAACCCTCGCCTTCGCCCTGTCGGCGGCGCTTTTCGCGTTCTCGCTCGCCGGCTGCGGCGGAAATTCAATCGACAGCGCAAAGGCAAGCGATGCCGATTCCCAGGAAAAGACCGAACAGGCGGCCGATGCGCCCGAGGGCGCAAGCGCTGCCCCCATCACCGCCGACAAGGTGGCCGACGGCACCTATCCGATCACCGTAGATTCCAGCTCGAACATGTTCAGGATTGTGGACGCCCAGCTCATCGTGGAAAACGGCTCCATGCACTGCGTGATGACACTTTCCGGCACGGGCTACGGCAAGCTCTTCATGGGCACGGGCGACGAGGCTGCCGCCGCGAGCGAGGCCGACTTCATCCCCTATGTGGAAAATGCGGAAGGCAAGTACACCTACGACGTGCCCGTTGAAGCGCTCGACGAGGACACCGCCTGCGCCGCGTGGAGCATTAGAAAAGGGCAGTGGTACGACCGCACGCTCGTGTTCGAATCCGCCGGCGTCGATCTGCGCGCCGACGCACTGAAGTAACGCCATGCGGTCGATTCTTCCCAAGGGGGAAAGCAGGAAGCGCCGCAGCATCGCGGCGCGCGCAATCGCCTGCGTTCTCGTCGCCCTGCTCACGCTTCCCTTCGCGGGGTGCAGTGCGAGCCCGAACGCGACCGGTGGCACGGCGGGCTCTCAGGAATACACTGTGAGTGTCTCGCTTTCCGGCGGGTCAGGGCGCGCAAGCATCGCCTCACCCACCACAATTGTGAAGGATGGCGACACCTACACCGCGACCATCACCTGGTCGAGTTCGAACTACGACAAGATGACCGTCGACGGCGTGGACTACGCGCCCGTAAACGACGGCGGCAACTCCACATTCGAGATACCCGTCACGCTCGACGAGGACATCGCCGTGTCGGCCGAGACCGTCGCCATGTCGACGCCGCACACCATCGACTACACGCTCCACTTCGACTCATCCACCATGAAGGAGAAATCGGGCGACGATGCAAGTGGCGGCTCCCCTGCGGGAACGGCTTCAGGCGCCGCGGCCGACTTCCACAACACCGATTTGGGCTGCGGCTGGGAGCCGACGGGAACGCTTCAGCTAGAATACGCCGAGCACTTCACTGTCGACGAGTTCGAAGGCGGCCTGCGGCTTATCTGCGTTTCGAACGGGGAGCGCTTCCTCGTGGTGCCGCAAGATGCGAAGGTACCTGATGGGTTGAGCTCCGACATCGCGGTCATAAGGCGCCCCGCCGACAAGGTGTACCTCGTGTCGTCGGCGACGATGTGCCTGGTCGACGCGCTCGATGCGAACGACAATATCCTCATGTCGGGCACGAAAGCCGACGATTGCTCGGTCGCGGGCTTCAAAAGCGCGCTCGAAAGTGGGGCGATCGCCTACGGCGGCAAGTACAGCGCGCCCGACTACGAGCGAATATCGGCCTCGGGCTGCACGCTCGCCATCGAGAACACCATGATCAACCACACGCCCAATGTGAAGGAAAAGCTGCAGAAGCTCGGGCTCGTCGTGCTCACCGAACAGTCGTCGAGTGAGCCCGAAGCACTCGGGCGCATCGAGTGGATTAAGCTTTTCGGCGTCCTGTTCGACAAGGAAGACGAGGCCGCGCACCTGTTCAACGAACAGAAGGCCCGCGTCGAGCAAACGTCGGGGCTCGCATCGTCAGGTAAAACCGTGGCGTATTTCTACATTAACTCGAACGGGACCGCCGTCACGCGGCGGGCGGGCGACTACGTGGCGCAGATGATCGAGCTTGCAGGCGGCAGCTACGCGCTCGATGACGCGCAGACGGCGTCGACGTCAGGTTCGTCAGTAACGCTCGAAATGGAGCGCTTCTACGCGACGGCAAAGGATGCCGACATCATCGTCTACAACGGCACCATCGACGAATCGGTTGCCACCTTGAACGACTTCGTAGGCAAAAACGCGCTATTGTCGCAGTTCAAAGCCGTGAAGAACGGCAACGTCTGGGTCACAAGCGCCGACATGTACCAGCAGATGACTTCTACCGCCGACATTATCGACGAGTTGCACGGGGCGTTCACCGGCGATGACGCGAGCGACTTCCATTATCTGAGGAAGCTCGGCTAGCACCATGAGAAGCCGACTTTCCATGGCATACGACGAATCGGGGCGCGCCGCGCGGTGTCGCGTCGTGACGGCGCTGCTCGCTGTTGCCCTCATCGTGCTCGTCGGGGCTAACCTGTGCATCGGGAGCGTGCTCGTGTCCGCAGACCACATCCCCGGCATCCTTTCGAGCGGCGCGGCCAATTCCATGGAAAGCCAGGTCATCTGGGAGATTCGCCTGCCGCGCGTGCTTTCAGCCGTGCTTCTCGGCGGGGCACTTTCGCTCTCCGGGTTCCTGCTGCAGACGTTTTTCAACAACCCTATCGCCGACCCGTTCATCTTGGGCGTCTCCTCGGGCGCAAAGTTCGTCGTCGCGCTTACGATGATCGTACTTCTAGGCGCGAACCAGGCCATGTCCTCGCCGGCCATGGTGGCCGCAGCGTTTCTGGGCTCGCTTATCACCATCGGCTTCGTGCTCCTCATCGCACGGCGCATAAGTTCCATGGCCATGCTCATCGTGGCGGGCGTCATGGTGGGATACATCTGCTCGGCGGCGACGAACTTCCTCATCGCCTTCGCCGACGACCAGTCCATCGTGAACCTGCACAACTGGTCTTTGGGTAGCTTCTCGGGTTCGAGCTGGGACGACGTCGCGGTCATCGCGGTCGTGGTGATCACCGTGAGCGCATGCGTATTCGCGATATCGAAGCCCCTTTCCGCCTTCCAGCTGGGAGAAGCCTACGCGAAAAGCGTCGGCGTGAACGTCGCACGCTTTCGCGTGGTGCTCGTCCTTCTAGCGAGCATGCTCTCCGCCTGCGTGACCGCGTTCGCTGGTCCGGTGTCGTTCGTAGGCATCGCGGTTCCGCATCTCGTGAAGTCGGCGCTGAAGTCCTCGAAGCCCATCCGCGTGATACCTGCGTGCTTCTTGGGAGGCGCCATCTTCTGCGCGGGCTGCGATTTGATTGCGCGCACGCTGTTCTCTCCCGTCGAGCTTTCCATCAGCGCCGTCACCGCCATCTTCGGCGCGCCGGTGGTTATCGCGCTCATGTTGAAGAAGAGGGTGAGGTAGATGGGGGAATTCGTGCCGCAGCCCAAAACGCTCGGAGGGGACATTCCATGCTTAGACAGTCCTGAGCTCGCACGAAAGCGCCAGAAGGCACTTTCGGCTCGTGCGGAACTGTGCGCGGAACGCCTCCTCCGAGCGGAGTCGAACCTCGAAACCCCGTTCGAAACGCAGGCTGACGGAGCGCCGCTTTTCCGCATAAGCGACCTGTCGGCGGGCTACGACAAGAAGGTCGTAGTCGAAGGCGTCGATCTGGAGGTTCGCGCGGGCGACGTCGTGGCGCTCATCGGGCCGAACGGCTCGGGCAAGTCGACCATCTTGAAAACCATCACACGCCATCTGGCACCGCTTGCCGGCGCGGTCGAGCTCGACGGGCGGGAGATTTCCCGATGGAAGACGGCGGAGTTCGCAAGGAACCTTGCCGTTATGCTGACAGATCGCCCCCGGACCGAGCTCCTCACCTGCCGCGATATCGTAGAGGCGGGAAGGCATCCCTACACCGGGCGAATGGGCACACTCTCACCCGACGACCATAGTCGGGTCGACGAGGCTATGAAAACCGCACATGTGGAAGAGCTCGCCGAGCGCGACTTCATGCAGATAAGCGACGGGCAACGCCAGCGCGTCATGCTCGCACGCGCCATCGCGCAGGATCCGCGTGTGCTCGTGCTCGACGAGCCCACGTCGTATCTCGATATCCGCTACCAGATCGACCTGCTGCGAATACTTCGCCACCTTACGAAATCGCGGAATGTGGCTGTCATCATGTCCATCCACGAACTCGAGCTCGCGCAGAAAAGCGCCGACAAGGTGATTTGCGTGAAGGACGGCCGGGTCTTCCGCGCCGGCGCACCCGAAGACATATTCACGCGCGAGACGATTGGCGAGCTCTACGGCCTTCAACATGGCACCTTCAACGAGCGCTTCGGCAGCGTGGAAATTGGGCGCCCGCACGGCGATGCGCACACGTTCGTCATCGCCGGCGCAGGTACGGGGTCGGCTGTGTTTCGCCAGCTCATCCGGCAGGGCAAGGCGTTCTACGCGGGCGTTCTGCACGAAGGGGACATCGACTACGAGCTCGCGCGCGACCTGGCGGCGGAATGCGTGGCCGAGCGCGCCTTCGAGCCGATCGGGGATAAAACCATAGCCCGCGCCAAAGAGCTCATCGTCCACTGCGCGCGCCTTATCGTGTGCCCCGCCGCCTTCGGCACCATAAACGCCCGCAACGCAGAGCTCGTCGAGTTCGCACGCTCGCATGGTATCGAGGTCATGCGAGCGTGCGAAGGCGCATCGGAGGATTCCCAATTGGAGTGGGAAGGATAAACTGGACTTTCTTTTAAGGATCCTCAAGCGTACTGTCTCTCGTATTCCACTGGAGACATGTAGCCCAAGGTGGAATGCATGCGCACCCTATGTGATGTCGCCCACCCAAAGCCTGTTGCCCCGCCCACGGAGAAAGTGCGCACTGCCAGGTTCAGCCGAGGGTCTCCCGGTGGATTGGCTACACTGATGCGGACAGTTCCGGGAGGGGCGGCCGCTCACGGCGCACACCGACGGCGGTGCCGTCTACATGGGGCGCGAGCGGCGCGAGGCATGCGGCCCCGGGGTGGTGCGCTCGATGTCGAGGAGGGCCCGGAGCCCCGACGACGCGCGCGCCGAGGGGTTCTTCGGCACGCTCAAGTGCGACTTCTTCGAGGGCAGGGACTGGACCGGCGTGCCGTTCGACGAGTTCTCCCGCCTGCTCGGCGAATATATCGAGTGATATAGGGACGACAAGCTCACGAAAGACCTAGGATGGAAGACCATTAGGGAGTATCGCGAGGAGAGGGGCCATGCGGTATAGCGCCGGGACATGGTCCGGAAAAACGTCCGAGGTCCCCGCTTTCCCAATGGATGCTGATGCGGAAACTGTGTCCCGGAATTCGCCTACAGAGCGGGATGCATTTTCCGGTTGAGCCTCGATTGGGAAACGACGTCCCATTCGCATAAAAACGGGCGGCCCGGATGTTTGTCCGAACCGCCCGTCTGGCGCGCTATGTCGAGGCCTCTAGCCTGTAACGTAATACCAGACTACGTTGTCGCCGTTTGAGAGAACGTAGTTGCTGCACGCCGTGTTGGGCGCCACACCGTTAACGGAGTACATCCAGCCGCTCGTGCCGCCGTGCTCCTTCTCGGCCAGGCCGCCGATAGCGGCGACATACGTGCCGTACGACGAGCCGTGCGCATTCACAGAAAGGCCCAGGGCGCACAGGGCATCGTAGACCGTAGCGCCCTCGTTAAAGGTGAAGGTGCCGCCAGAAGACACAGGATTGCCCACGGCGCTCGACGTAACCGAGACCGTCACTGTGACATAACCAGACTGCTGCGAGCCATCCTGATTGCCCGCAGAGGCGCCGCCACTGTTGGATGCAGACCCACCGCCAGACATCGAGCCACCGCCCGAAGAAGAGCCGTCAGAAGAACTCGATCCACCGGTGGATTCGGATCCCTGTCCGGCAGACGCGTTGCTGGACTTCTTGCCGCCCTTGCCTTCGGACTTCTTCTCCTTCGAATCCCTTTTTGAGTCCTTCGACCCATCCTTCGCATTGTCCGAAGAATTGGAGTCCTTGGGCGCAGCCTTGCCCGAAGCGGTAGTCGAGCCGGAAGCCGACGCATCTTTGGCAACGACACTCTCCCCCGTCACGGTCTCGACAATCCAATCGATGGACCAGGCACCGCTGACGGAAGGGCGAACAAAGCCCAGCGAGACGACAATCAGCGCAATGCAGACGGCCGTCAGGGCGCCAACAAGCGCCTTGCGCCGCGGGGCGGACGCCGCCGGAGCGGCGCCCTTTTGCTTTGCATCGTCGAGCTGGATGAACGACGAGTCGGGCTGCTTGGAATCGGCGTCCTGAGGTTTATTGGACACAGCCCTCACCTACCGACGCTTGGTGAGCACGAACACGCCGATGACGGCGAGACCGATCACGCCAGCAGCAACACCGACAATGGCAAGCGGGTTGAAGCCAGACTCCTGCGCGGGAGCCGCTGTGGACTTCTTAGCAGCGGTCGCGGCGGACGAACCAGCGTCAGACTTGTCGGACTTGCCGTCCTTCTTATCGGACTTCTTGTCGGACTTGTCGGAATCCTTCTTGGAATCCTTGCCGTCCTTGGTCTCGGTCGTGGTTGTCGTGGAGACCGGCGTCTGACCCGGAGCAACGGCACCGCCACTCTGCTGGCCATTCGTTCCGTTACCGGCGTTGGCACCATTGCCAGAGCCGCCCGCATTGCCATTGGAGCCACCGTTGCCACCGTTATTGTCGGCAGCATTCTTGACCCACTTGGCATACAGCGTCATATCCGCCGTCACCGCAGTCGCGAAATCGTACGCCTTGGTGCAGGCCTCGTCAGTGTACCAACCAGCGAAGACGTAGCCCTTGCACTGTGGCTTGGTCGAGGGCTCCGTCGCCGTCTTGCCTTCCTTCACTCGCTGAGGATCGGGCACCGCCGCATCCTTGCCGTTAGCGTCGAACGTCACGTTATAGCGCTTGACCCTCTGGCCGTTACCCTTGACGGCAAACAGCTTACCGGAGTCGTTGACATAGTAGAGCGAGCCATCGGACCCGACCGAAATGGAGGCCATGCAATACTGTTGATCTTTGGCGTCCGGAGTGTAGAGCAGCTCTGCCTCGCTATCGCCAATACGGTAGCGATAGATGCCACCCGGGTTGTTGTTGGACGTGAAGTACACATACGTCTCGCCGTTCTGGACAGAAACAACCGGCTGCGACTTTACATCGCCGCCGCCTGAAGTCCCCTGACGGATATAGCTGCCGTCCGCCTTGCAGATGGAATAGTCAACAGCAAGCGTCTCGGCATCAATCACAGCAAGCTGACCATAGTAATACGTGTACCTGTTCTGGTAGCCACCGACAAAGGACTCGGTCGATGCGCCTCCGACCACAATCTTGCCATTGGCCAGCACCGGCGTCGAGGTCGAGCTACTACCAAACGTCACCTTGCCAAGCTCGGAAAGCGCTCCGTCCACTCCAACCGAAAGCTTATGTAAAACGCCATCGGCACTCACGACATAAGCAATCGACCCATCGACCAGCACGGTCGTGCGTACGCGGTCGGCAATCTTGAGCGACGCAACGGTCTTTCCGGTTTCGGGGTCGATCGTGCTCACCGTACCGGAATCGTCGGCGATGACACCGTAGTTGCCCGAGAACGCCATACCGGCCCAGTAGTAGCCCTTGCCGTTCTCGTTCTTATACTGCCACATGACCTTGCCATCGGAGATGCGCACGCAGAGCAGGTAGCCATCGCTCGAATCCGCCCAGCCGGCCGATGCCGTACCAAAGTAGGCATAGCCGTCACGAACCGTAATGGACGCAAGCGACTGCTGGGCGCCATCGGGACCAGCGGGCAACTCATCGGTTACCCAAACCGTTGCCAGGGCATCAACCGTCAGTGCCTGCAGGCGACCGCCCGAAAGCGGCACGAGCACGACGCCGCCGGTATATACCATGCGCGAGGTCGAGTCGATCTTTGCCGTCAAAGGCGATTCGGCAACAGTCTCACCCGTGTCGACGTTCTTCTTGAGCAGCTTGGAGCCAACGGCCACATAGAGGTAATCACCGACCAGCAACGTATCGGAGATATTCTTGTTCCATTCGTTCGAAGCCTTGAGTTCGCTTACCCACTTTGCCTCGGCATCCTTGGTGGGCACGGGGGCTTCGGTCGCCTTATCGGCACTCGTAAAGCCCGACCAGTCGCTATCCCAATTGGGGCGCGCGGCGTTCGGGTTCAGAACCACGCCGTCGAGAGGCTTCTCGTTATCGGACGCGTAGACATACTGAATGTTGTCGCCAGGCTTGAGCGTCACCCGGTCGGCACCAACGTCAGAATACGCGCCATTGACGCAGAGCTGCCAGTAACGGCCCGACTCCTTATCGTAGCCAAGCTTTTTTCCGCAAGACGACGTGATGCTCGACAGATAGAAATAGCCGTCCTTCTCCGGCGTCAAAAGCTCGTACTCAAGACCCGAAGCCTTCAGCGCCATCACCGTCAGATTGGCAGCAGTCGCGCCGCTCTGGAGCTTTGCATCGTTCAGGGAATACCAGACCGCATTGCTTCCGTTCGCATCAGGGCCAATCAGGCTCAACGAGGCTTTGACTTTAGCCTGCCCAATCTCGTCAAGACTGGTACCAAAAGCGGAGTAATACAGCACAACGCTATCGCCGGGGGCAAGGTCAACCTGGCCAGCGCCAACCTCAGAAGCCTTCCCGTTAACAAAGAGCTGCCAGTACTTGCCCGTCGAAGCGTCCCAGCCCAGTTTGCGACCATCGGCCGAAGTGATATCGCTCAGATAGTAATCGGCAGTACCCACGCCAGTCGCGGTGTGCGTCATGCCCTTTAA
>UMBF01065290.1_pt1 | contig 24483 bp, 24 predicted proteins | sample 1963901 | NCBI WGS metagenome assembly UMBF01 (sample SAMEA4835935, study PRJEB28245) | human gut metagenome | biome: gut microbiome; material: fecal sample | place: Denmark | collected 2008 | reverse complement strand
TGCAAGAAGGAACTGTAAATAAATTCCAAAAATCATTCGACGATTTTTTTGAAAAAGCCAGCAATCCCAGTGTTTTCAAGGGCTTTTCCCCACTTCCGCACTGGAAACGCGCCGGCTGCCGGAGGAGTGGTCACATGTCGCTTTTGAACCAAATCGAGACCTACCAGCCCTGGAACGAGCAGGAGGCTGCGGACCGGGAAGGATTGCTGGCACGGATGCGCCGGGGGGAGGACCTCTACACCCGTTCCAACCCTGAAGCCCATTTCACCGCCTCCGCCTGGGTAGTCAGCCCTGACCGCAAGCAGGTCCTGATGGCCTACCACAACCTCTATGACTCCTGGGCCTGGCTGGGAGGCCACGCCGACGGGCAGCAGGATCTTCTGGCGGCGGCGCTCCGGGAGGTACGGGAGGAGAGCGGTCTCACAGAGGTCCGTCCGGTTACCCCGGAGATCTTTTCTCTGGAGATTTTAACGGTGGACGGCCATGAAAAGCACGGCCGCTATGTCTCCTCCCATCTGCACCTGAACGTCACTTACCTCCTGGAGGCAGACCCCGCGCTGCCGGTACGGTGCAAGCTGGATGAAAACAGCCGGGTAGGCTGGTTCGGTCTGGAGGAGGCCGTGGCCGCCTCCACGGAGCCCTGGTTCCAGGAGCGCATTTATAAAAAGCTCAATGCCAAACTGATGGCGCTGGGGCTGTGAGACCGTTTTTCCCTGGTTCCTCCGCATTTTCTGCCCCATTGTCATCTCATTTTGAAATAGATCTGAACATACAAAAAAGACCGACTGCCATCCTGGCAGTCGGTCTTTTTTGCCTTGTACAAGTTCCGAAAAAACACTTCCCCCGCAGCGGCAACCTTTGATCTTCAAGCGTTATTCTTTTGAATAGGAATCTATTACTTGCGTTTTATATGGTTTCCAGATAAAATACTGAGTAAATATCCACACAATTTTGCATTGTACTGCTGGTCGGCCCTCTCAGAGCACCTGCGCTGCTCCGAAATTTTCAAGCACTGCGGCGGCCGCCATATCCAAAGGAGATGCCTTGCATGGAACAAACCGGAATCAAGCTGCCCCCCTGACTTTGAGACCTATGGAGAGGCCTTCTTCATCCGCCGGTTTGTTATCCGGGAGAAGGGCCTTCCCTATCTGAATATCGAGACCAACTATTCCCAGGCGGACAAGGGAAAGATCAACACCCACCCGGCTGCCTTTCTGGAGATAATTGACAAATGAACTACTTTACGGGAATTGACATTGGCTCCACCGCCTCCAAGGTGGTGGTGCTCAGCGAGGCAGGTATGGAAGACCGCTTTGTCCTGCCCACCGGCTGGAGCAGCCGGGAGACTTCCAACGAAATCGCCCGGCGGCTGGCGGAAGGCGGCCATCCGCTGGGTGCGGGAATGAAGGTGGTGGCCACCGGCTACGGCCGGGTGGCCGTGGACTACGCGGACAAAACCGTCACTGAGATCACCTGCCACGGCCGGGGCGGCTGGTACCTGCTGGGCCGGGACTGCACCATCATCGACATTGGCGGGCAGGACACCAAGGTCATCACCGTGGAACACGGGATGCCCGCCAGCTTTCTCATGAACGACAAGTGCTCTGCGGGCACCGGTAAGTTCCTGGAGATCATGGCAAACCGCCTGGGAGTGGACCTGCCGGAGCTGTTCACGCTGGCGGCGTCCGGCACACCGCTTGCCATCAGCTCCATGTGCACCGTTTTTGCCGAAAGCGAGGTCATCAGCCACATCGGTGCCGGAGAGCGCCGGGAGGATATCGCCGCCGGGGTCGTGGACTCGGTGGTATGCAAGGTGGCAGGGCTGTGCGCCCGGCACACCATGGCGGGCGACGTCCTGCTCACCGGCGGGCTGTGCGACAGCGCCTACCTGGTGGAGCGGCTCTCGCTGAAATTGAAGTGTCCCGTCCTCACCGACCCCATGGGCCGGTATGCCGGAGCTTTGGGCGCGGCACTGATTGCCCGGGGTAAGGTGACCAAATAAGGACGCCTGGCCCCATCAGTCCCCCTGAGAAATCCAGCTATGCGGGAAAATACCTGCTCCTGTCCCTTCCGTTTCCACCGCCGGGGCCTGCTGCCGCCCGGCCATTTGAACCCGGCGCACCGGAACGGGTCCCCGCCAGGCGGAAACGAAGCTGAGGCAGAACCGGAAGAAACCCGCCAGGCCGTGAGAACATCTACAAGAATATGGAGGAACGCGGTATGTCAGATTATGTACAGATGTGGAAAGACCTGGGGATGGATCTGGAGAATCACGACCTGCTCTGTCAGGTGCTCCCCACTGCCGTGGGAGACGTCTTTCTCTCCCAGGAAAACCGGCCCAAGGCCATGGATTTCTGGGATCTGGTGATCTCCGAGGTCCACGGTATCCGTCCGGCTGAGCTGATCGAGGCTCAGAAGCAGGGCCGCAAGGTCTTCGGCACCTTCTGCGTCTATGTGCCCGATGAGGTAGTGGTGGCCGCTGACGGTATCGTCACCGGTCTTTGCGGCGGTTCTCAGTTCTGGGTGCCTGACGGCGAGGCCGTGCTGCCCAAGAGCACCTGCCCCCTGGTGAAGGCCTCGGTGGGCGCCCGGCTGGGCCGGACCTGCCCCTTCTTCCGCATTGCCGACCTGTATGTGGGCGAGACCACCTGCGACGGTAAGAAAAAGGCCTACGAGATCCTGGGGGAGGACGTGCCCATGTACATCATGGACGTACCCCAGATGAAACGGGAAAAGGACATCTTGAAGTGGAAGGACGAGATCGCAGACTTCGCCAGGAAGGTGGAGGAATTCACTGGCAACACCATCACCCCGGAGAAGCTGGGAGAAGCCATCCATACCATCAACGAAAAGCGCAAAGCCCTGGCCCGGGTGTACGCGTGCCGCAAGTCCACCTGCCTGCCCATCTCCGGCCGGGACGCCCTGCTGGTGATGCAGATTGCCTTCTTTGACGATCCGGTGCGGTGCGCTCAGATGTGCAACCGGCTGGCCGACGAGCTGGAGCAGCGCATCCGGGACGGGGTGAGCGTGGTCCCTGCCGGCACCAAGCGCATCCTGGTTACCGGCACCCCCATGGCCGTGCCCAACTGGAAGCTGCACAACATCATCGAGACCAGCGGCGCTGCCGTGGTGTGCGAGGAGATGTGCACCGGCACCCGGTATTTTGAGAATCTGGTGGACGAGAGCAAAACCACACTGGACGAGCAGTTCATGGCCCTGTCCCAGCGGTACATGAAGACCAACTGCGCCTGCTTCACCCCCAACACCGGTCGCATCGATGATATTCTGCGCCTGGTGAAGGAGTATCAGGTGGACGGTGTCATCGACTGCAGCCTGAAGTTCTGCTGCCTGTACGACACGGAGAAGTATGCGGTCGGTCGGGCGCTGAAGGAAGCCGGTGTGCCGGTGCTCAGTCTGGAGACGGATTACGCCGACACCGACGCCGAGCAGCTGCGCACCCGTATTGAGGCCTTTGTGGAGCTGCTCAATGGCTGAAGAACAGGTCCGCTATTACATCCTCTTTGCCAACTACGAGCAGGGGCTCTCCCTCCACGATCTGCTGGATCAGGAGGGAATTCCCAACCGGATTGCCCCTGCTCCCAGGGCCATCCAGGGAGAGCTGTCCTGCGGGATGTCCCTGCTGATTCAGCCGGAGGCACTGGAAGCCACCAGGGACTGTATTCGGCGCCACCACGCCCCGCACCACGCCATTGTGCCTCTGGCAGGTCAGATCAAGCCTCGCCGGGACCGGTACTGCTGAGAACGCCTCACAGCTGCTTCTCCCAGCACGAAAAGATTGTGCGGCATCTGCAGTGTTTCCAAAAATTGAATGCAAGCCAGAGCACCCAAGCAGCCGTTTGGCTGCTTGGGTGTCCATTTTTGCCGGTGCACCGATTTATGCGCTGTTCTGGGCGGCATCCAGCATAGTTTCCATCAAAATTCCATATCCTTTGGTTGGGTCACTTAAGAGAACATGCGTTACCGCGCCCACAAATTTGCCGTCCTGCAGAATCGGTGAACCCGACATGCCCTGGACGATGCCGCCGGTGGATGCAATCAGCCCCGGGTCCGTTACGGAGATCAGCAGTTCCCGCCCGTCGGAAGCACCGCCATTGACTTTCAAAATTTCAATGTCGTACTCCCGCACAGCATCCCCGTCCACATTGGAGCGGATGGTTGCCGGGCCCGCGTGGACCTCATCTGGGTCTGCCACAGGCAGCGCCTCTCCCATCTGTTCCGTCAGTTCACAGGGAGAGAGGGTGCCGAAAATACCGCTGCTGGTATTGGCGTACAGATCGCCCAAATCGGAGCTGAGATCAAAATCGCCCCGCAGCTCGCCGGCTTCGCCCGCCGTACCCTTTTTCACCGCCTTCACCGTGGAACCCAGAATGGAGCCGGAGGAGAAGGGCATCAGCAGTGCCGTGTCGCTGTCCGTGATCCCGTGGCCCAGTGCGCCAAAGGCACCACTGTCGGGGTCATAATAGGTCATGGTGCCGATTCCGGCCATGGAGTCCCGAATCCAGGCACCGATGGCATACTGCCCCTGGTCATTTTGTTCCGGCGAAACGGACAGCGTCATGGTCTCTCCGCCCCGCCGGACCTGAAGGTCCGTGGATACCTCACCGGTATTTTGCAGCAGGGTCTGGAACTGCTCGGTGGAGGTCACGGAGACTCCTCCGCACTTGACGATGATGTCTCCGGTCTGCAGGCCGCTCTCCTTTGCCGGTGACGCTCCCTCGGGGAGCTTTACCACCAGGACGCCCCGGGCAAAGAGTTTGATGCCTACCGTATGGCCCACCGGCACCAGCATCCGGGCGGAGGTGCCTGCGGCAGGGCCGTCAGCCGTCACACCAGCGGCTTGGGCGGGAGCTGCCATGCACAGCAGCAGTGCCAGCAGGCACGCCGCGCCGCCCCGCAGCCATTTTTTTGCTGTTTGCAAGGATTCATGCATTGAATCACCCCTTTCCAAAATGCATCCGGCAAACTCGTTGTCTGCCGGCTCGCTTATCTTGGGCGAAATCCACGCCGCTCACCCCAAGCAAAAACCGCCAGTGCCGCCATGGCAGTCCTTGCCTGCTCCCAAAATGCGGGCGCAGAAAAAGACCCCGCAGGCAGAAACCTGCGGGGTCTTCCAGCATTTACAATCAGTCGCGCTTGTTGAAAATTTTGAAAATATCCTCGAAGGGATCGTCCTCCTCCGGCTCGGGCTCGGGACCCACCGGCTGCGGAGCTTTGACAGCGGAATGATCCGGAGTCTCGGTGCCTGCCGCGGCAGTCTGGGACGCGGCTGTGCCGGTCTGCACATCGGGAACCTTGGGAAGCTCTGCAGGGGCCTTGTCGAATCCCGTGGCAATGACGGTGACTCGAATCTCGTCGTCCAGCGTCTCGTCGAAGGTGGCGCCGAAGATGGTGAGAGCATCGGGATGTACCGCCGCCTGTACCAGAGAGGCGGCCTGCTCCACTTCCTCCAGGCCAATGTCCATGGAGCCGGTGACATTGATGAGCACGCCCTTGGCGCCCTCGATGGAGGTCTCCAGCAGGGGGCTGGAAATGGCCATCTTGGCGGCCTCCTCGGCCTTGCCCTTTCCGGCGGCCCGGCCCACGCCCATATGGGCCATGCCGGCGTTTTTCATGATGGCGGTAACATCCGCGAAGTCCAGATTGATAAAGCCGGTATCCCGGATCAGGTCGGAGATGGACTGCACCGCCTGGCGCAACACATCATCAGCGATCTCAAAGGCGTTGGCGAAGGTGATCTTCTGGTCCGTGGCGTGCTTGAGACGCTCGTTGGGGATGATGACCAGAGAGTCCACCTTGTCCTTGAGCTCGGCGATGCCGGACTCGGCCTGCTGCATACGGCGGCGGCCCTCAAAGCCAAAGGGCTTGGTCACCACGGCCACGGTGAGGATGTCCATCTCCTTGGCAATCTCCGCCACGATGGGGGCACCGCCAGTGCCGGTGCCGCCGCCCATGCCGGCAGTGATGAACACCATGTCGGTATCCTCCAGCGCCTTGGCGATCTGCTGACGGCTCTCCTCAGCGGACTTGCGTCCCACCTCGGGATCGGAGCCGGCGCCCTGTCCGTGGGTCAGCTTTTCGCCGATCTGGATCTTATAGGTAGCGCTGGATACGTTCAGCGCCTGCTTATCGGTATTCACCGCCACGAACTCCACGCCCTTGGTCCCGGAGCGGACCATGCGGTTGACCACGTTGTTGCCGCCGCCGCCCACGCCGATGACCTTAATATTGACAACGGTATCGGGACCGGTCTCCAATCCAAATGCCATGATGTGCCTCCTGCTATCATTTGTGCAAAAAGGGAACTGCGCTCCCCAGAAACGCACAATATTTTGTATTATACAGATTTAGTTTATTGTATGACACTTTGCCGTTCGGGTCAAGTGGACCTCCGGTTTTTCCCGCAACTTTTTCAAAGAAAGCGGAAATTCGACGGTCTTTGATCCTCAGCCCTCCCAGCGCTGCCCCGGCATGAAGCGGACCTGGTACTCGCTGTCGGGGTTGAGCCGGATGGTGCCGGTCTGGTTAGTCTCCAGCTGGCCCACCGCGATCTTGAGGACCTGCATCAGCCAGCCGTAGTCATCCGCCCCATAGGGCATCTCCACGGTAAAGCGGTCCAAGTAATCCATGTTCAGCGTGGATGCATCCCCCAGGTGGATGGCATTCACGTCGCCCATCATGTCCTCATCCTCCAGAGCTGCCAGCAGCCGCAAAAGGCTGGTCTGCTGGGTGGCGTACTCCGTTTTCAGTGCGATGGTGGACCCCACCGACGGCGCCAGCAGCTGGCAGCCGTCAATGGTGCCGTAATCAGCGGCCTCAGCTGCGGTCTTCTGGTCCACGATCTTGCCAGTGGAACTGATGAGCCAGGCGCTGCCGTCCTGTACCGCGGCCAGCGGCGTCCCGCACTCCTCCACCTGGATGATCAACGTATCGGGCAGCTTGCGGTTGATGCGGATCTCCTCAATGTAGGGCAGCTGCCCCACAATGTTCTGCGCCACATCGTACTTGTTCATCAAAAACAGATTGTCGCCGGTGGCAATGCCAGTGGCGTCGATGACCTCCTGCTGGGTGTATCGCTGCGTTCCGGTGACCACAATGGTATCTACCCGGAAAAACAGCGTCAGCGCCACCACGATCACGCCGCAGATCACCAGCACGGACAGCAGCCGATAGAGGAAGCCGAAGCTCCCCCTTCTGCGCCGCCGGTTGGAATGTCTGCGTCTGGCTGCCATAGCTCTACTCCTGTTTCGATCTTTCTTTCCCGCCGCCCCATCGGATGTCGGCGCCCAGGGCGCTCAGGTCCCTGGCAATGTCCTCATATCCCCGGGAGATATGGGCGGTCTCGGAGACACAGGTCTCCCCCTCCGCCGCCAGGGCCGCCACGCACAGCGCCGCGCCGCCCCGCAGATCCGTACACCGCACCGGCGCACCATGGAGCGTCTCCACGCCGGTGACCACCGCCACCCGGCCCATCACCCGGATATCCGCTCCCATCCGGGTGAGTTCATCCACGTGCCGGTAGCGGTTTTCAAAGATGTTCTCCTCAAACGCCGTCGCCCCCCGGCCCCGCAGCAGCGCCGCCATCAGCACCGCCTGGGCGTCGGTTGGAAATCCCGGGTAAGGCGCTGTCCGCACGGGCCGCACCGCCCGCAGCCGCTCCCGGCAGATACAGGCGATCCCCTCAGGTCCGGAGGAGATCTCACACCCCGCCTCCCGCAGTACCGCCGTCACCGTCGCCAGATGCTCCTCCCTGGCGCCCCGGATGAATCCCGTGCCGCCGGCTGAGGCCAGCGCACAGAGATAAGTAGCCGCCGCGATACGGTCCGGCATCACCCGGTATGTACCGCCGTGGAAGGTCCGCCCGCCCCGGATGACCACCGTGGAGGTTCCGGCGCCCCGGACATCACCGCCGCAGGCATTCAGGAAATTCTGCAGATCCTCGATCTCCGGTTCCCGGGCGGCATTGGAGAGCACAGTGGTTCCTTCCGCCCCGCAGGCCGCCAGGATGAGATTCTCCGTGGCGCCCACAGAAGGAAGGCGCAGCACCACGTCCCGCCCCCGCAGTCGGGCAGCGGTACTGTGGAGGAAGCCGCCCTCCTCCCGGATCTCCGCCCCCAGTTCCCGCAGCCCTGCCAGATGCAGATCAATGGGCCGGGGGCCCAGCTCGCATCCGCCGGGATAGCTGATGTCTGCCCGGCCGCAGCGGGCCAGGATCGCCCCCAGAAAGATGGCGGACGAGCGCATCTCTCTCATTAGTATATCAGAGATGGAGCACCGGTTCAAGGCAGCGGTATCCACCGCCAGGGTGTCTCCCTCCCACTGGGCGCCGCATCCCAGATCCCGCAGAATCCGGATGGAGGCGTCCACGTCCCGCAGGTGGGGACAGCCCTCCAGGAGCACCTGTCCCCGTGTCAGCAGTGTGGCGGCCAGGATGGGCAGCACGCTGTTTTTCGCGCCCTGGACGCGTACTTCGCCTTCCAATGTCCTGCCGCCGCAGATGTAAAGCTGGTTCATACCCTTTTCCCCCCGCTTCCCAGAATGGTTCACCGCCCCATCCTATGGAATCGGAGAAAATTCGGTTACTGGCACAACTCCAGAATCGTCCGGTAGATCCGCTCCGTGGCGTCCCGGATTCCCAGGGAGGCCATGGAGCGCTCCATGGTGCCCCGCCGGTCCGCGTCGTGCAGGATGCCGCAGACGGTCTGAAAGAGGATCTGCCCTGAGGCGTCCTTCTCCAGCACCACCGCCGCCCCGCCGGCCTTTTCCAGCACCCGGGCGTTTTTCTCCTGGTGGTTGTTGGTGACATAGGGCGAGGGAACGATCACCGCCGGGACCCCCAGGGCCGTCAGCTCACTGATGGTGGAGGCACCGGCCCGGCAGAGCACCAGGTCTGCCGCCCGCATGACGGTGGCCATATCGTAGATGTACTCCCGCACCTGCAGCGCCGGGTGGGCCTTCAGGTCCACGCCCTTCTCCTGCAGCTGCTCCAGCAGCACCGGATAGCCGGTCTTTCCCGCGCCGTGGATGTGGTGGAAAGGCTCCTTCTCCGCCTCCAGCGCCAGAAAATCCACCATGGCCCGGTTCATACCGGAAGCCCCCAGAGATCCCCAGAACGACACCACCAGCGGTCGGCCGTCATCCACGCCCAGCTGCCGCTTGGCCTCCGCCTTCGTCAGGGTGAAAAAGTCTCCCCGCACCGGCGTGCCCGTGACGATGACCTTCTCCGGGTGGCGGTAGTGCTGGCGGCACTCCTCAAAGCCCACCATGACCCGCCCGGCATAGGGCTCCAGCATCTCCGTGGTGAGGCCGGGGACCATGTTGGACTCGTGGACCGCCGTGGGGATGCCCGCCTTGGCTGCCGCTTTGACCATGGGGTAACTGGCATAGCCGCCGGTTCCCACCACTACATCGGGGCAAAAGTCCCGCAAAATGGCCCGGGCCTCGTGGGGGGCCCGCATCAGATTCCCCACAGAGACCAGGTTATGCCGGATCTCGCTGGGGCGGAAGGAGCGGTGGAAGCTGGAGATGTGGACCGTTCGAAACGGATAGCCCGCCTTGGGCACCAGGTCCTTTTCCAGGCCCCGCTCTGCGCCCACAAACAAAACCTCTGTTTTTGGGTTTTCCCGCTGCATCAGCTGTGCCAGGGCGATGGCCGGGTTTACATGCCCCGCCGTACCGCCGCAGGTGAAGATGACGCGCCGCAATTTGGATTCACTCATAAATTACGCCTCCCGGACAGGGTACAAAGGCCGGCGGCTAGCCGGCCTTTGTGGGTTTCATCTGCCTGGACACCGATAGTACGATTCCCATTTCCGCCAATTGGATGGACAGTGCCGTGCCGCCGTAGCTGAAAAAGGGAAGGGAGATTCCGGTTGTGGGCAGCAAACCCGTTACCACGCCGATGTTCAAAAATGTCTGGAGTCCCACCAATGTGGTGATGCCCACCACCATCAAACTGCCGAACCGGTCCCGGGCGTGAAGGGCGATCCAGAAGCCCCGAAGGATCAGCGCTGCGAAAAGCAACATGATGACCGTGGCACCGATGAGACCCAGTTCCTCGCAGACGATGGCGAAGATGAAGTCGTTGTGTTCTTCTGGCAGGTACAAAAATTTCTGCCGGCTCTTTCCCAGGCCCACACCCAAAAGGCCGCCGGAGCCGATGGTCAGAAGGCTCTGGGCCAGCTGGTAGCCCTTGCCCTGGGCATCCTTCCAGGGGTCCAGCCAGTAGGTGATACGGGAGGTGTTGTAACCGATGACGAAGAGCACCGTGTACATCATGGTGGCCGCCGCGCCCACGGCGCCGCCAACCCACGCCCAGTGGATGCCGCCCACCAGCATCAGCACGGCGCCGGCACCCAGAATCAGCATGGCGCCGGAGAGGTGGGGCTCCAATCCCACCAGGCCCGCCACCGCCACCAGGATGATGGCATAGGGGGCGATGCCGTAGCGGAAGGTCCGCATCAGGTCTTTTTTCTTGGAGATGCTGTCGGAGAAGTACAGCACGATGGCCAGCTTCGCGACCTCCGAGGGCTGAAACTGCAGTGAGGTGCCGGGGATACCCAGCCAGCGGGTAGCGTTGTTGCGGGTGATGGCCAGGGGGTTGCCCGGGATCAGCACCAGCAGCAGCAGGATAACCGCCAGATACAAAAGGGGCTTTGCCAGGGCCCGGAACCGCTGGTAGTTGATCTTTCCGATCAGCAGCATGGCGGCCACACCCATGATGGCGAACACGCCCTGGCGGATAAAGTAGCTCATGGGATTGGTTCCCTCGGTCTCGTAGTAGGCAGAGGGAAAACTGGCGGAGAGCAGCATAATGAGGCCGATGCCCGTCAGGAGCATCGTCAGCACCAGAAACGGCAGGTCGATGGGGCCCCGGGCCAGTTCCCGGCTCTCCTCCTCCATCTCCCGCTGGTGCTGCCGGCGCTGCTGAAGCGCCAGCGCCTCCTCCCGGCTCAACGGCCGGCGGCGGGGTCTTGCCGCCATATCACTCCCTCCTCTCCTCCGGGGTGCCGCCTGGGCGGGACGGCTCTGCTGACCGGACGTCCCCGGAATGCGGGCCGCTCCGCGCTTGTAAAGCGGAGCGCTCTTCCGGGGCGGGGCGCTTTTTCGGGGGGTGCTCCGCCGCCGGGAATCCGGGGGCCGGTCAGACACGTTACGCGGGTTCCTGCCCGCTCTCGAAGTCAAAACCGTCCCTGGACGCCCAGGAATGCCAGGGCGCAGAACACCAGGGTAATGCCGGAGAACACTGCAACCAGCTTCGCCTCACTCCAGCCGGAGAGTTCCAGGTGATGGTGCAGCGGTGCCATTTTGAAAAAGCGCTTGCCGTGGGTGACCTTGAAGTAGGTCACCTGAATGATGTCGGACATGGTCTCGGCGATGTAGATGATGCCCACCAGGATCAAGATCAGCGGCATATCCATAGCGAAGGCCAGTGCCGCCACCGCACCGCCCAGGAACAAGCTGCCGGTGTCGCCCATAAAGACCTTGGCGGGGTGGTGGTTATAGACGAAGAAGGCCGCAAGCCCGCCGGCCAGCGCCGCCGGGAACAGGCCCTGCCGGTCCTGGAAGCTCCAGAGGGTGCCAGTGACGGTAAAGAACACCATCACCACGAAGGTGACGCTGCACGCCAGGCCATCGATACCGTCGGTCAGGTTCACCGCGTTGACGCAGCCCACAATGACGAAGGCGGCAAATACCAGATACACGATCCAGTTCACCGTCACCGTCACGTTGACAAAGGGGATGTACAGTTCATTGGTCAGCAGTCCTTCATAGCGCATCAGGCAGAGAAACACCACCGCAGCTGCCAGCTGCAGAATGAACTTCTGCTTGGCGGTAAGGCCCTCGTTCTGGTGCTGACGGACCTTCCGGTAGTCATCCACAAAGCCGATGATGCCGAAGATCAGTGCAAACAAAAACACATACAGATGGACGAAGCTGCCCCGCAGCATGGCATCCCAGCCCAAAACGAACACGGTGACGCCGCTGCCCAAAATAAACATGATGCCGCCCATGGTGGGAGTGCCCGCCTTGGACTTGTGCCAGGTGGGACCGTCCTCCCGGATCTCCTGTCCGGCCTTGAGCTTGCGCAGCTCCGGAATCAGGAATCTGCCGATGACCAGCGTCAGCACGAAGCTGACTGCCAGCGCGATGAGTGCCTGTGTCATAACTCGTTCTCTCCCTTTCCTTGGCCGGTCACATCTCCGGCGCTTTGGTATCCATGGCGGAGCGGCGCAGATTTCCCCGCGGGCATGGCCCCGACCCGGTCTGCGCCGTCAGTTTCCGGCGCTCAGATAATCCGCCACGATCTCTCGCTCATCCATGTGGTGCTTGACATGGTTGACTTCCTGATAGGTCTCATGCCCCTTGCCGCACAGGGCAATGACGTCCCCGGGCTGAGCGTGGTCCATCGCCCAGTGGATGGCCTCCACCCGGTCCTCAATAACCACATAGGGGGTGTTGCTGCCCTCCAGGCCCGGCAGGATGTCGGCGATGATGTCCCCGGGCTTCTCCGTACGGGGATTATCGGAGGTCACCACCACGAAGTCCGCGATGTCTGCGGCGATCTTGCCCATCTTGGGGCGCTTGGTCTTATCCCGGTCGCCGCCGCAGCCGAAGAGGGCAATGGTCCGGCCCCTGGCAAAACCCTTGACGCTGGTGAGGACGTTCTCCAGTCCATCGGGGCTGTGGGCATAGTCGATGAGGATCGTGTAGTCCTTGCCGGGAGTGGGGACCACCTCCACCCGGCCCTTGACGTGGGGCACCGCGGCCAGCACCCGGGCGCTCTCCTCCAGGGAGACTCCCAGCGCCTGTGCCGCTCCCAGCACATCCAGCGTATTATATACCATAAATCCACCGGGAATGCCAACCCGAACCGGCACACTTCCGGATTTTTCCACCGCGTCAAAGGCGATGTGATCCGCCCCCAGGGAGATGTGCTCTGCCCGCAGGTCGGCCTCCGCCTGTTCAGCGTAGGTAAAGACCCGGCAGGTGGCCTCCCGCAGCAGCCGCTTGGTCCAGGGGTCGTCGGCGTTCACCACGCCCACATCGCAGTTGCGGAACAAAATGGCCTTGGCGTCGCAGTAAGCCTCCATGGTCTTGTGGAAGTCCAGGTGGTCCTGGGTCAGATTCGTGAAAATACCCACCGCATACCGGACGCCGTACACCCGGTCCAGCACCAGCGCGTGGGAGGAGACCTCCATCACCACATGGGTGCAGCCTGCGTCCCGCATCTGGGCAAAGAGCCGCTGCACCTCAAAGGACTCCGGCGTGGTCCTCTCCGTGGGCAGGATCTCGCTGCCGATCATGTTCTGGTTGGTGCCGATGAGGCCTACCTTGGCCCCGGCCGCCTGCTCCAGGATCGCCTTGAGCAGGTACGTGGTGGTGGTCTTGCCGTTGGTGCCGGTAACGGCCACCATGGTCATAGCGTCCGCCGGATGGCCGAAGTAGTTGGCCCCCACCTCTGCCAGGGCCCGGCGGGAATCCGCCACCTGGACATAGGGCACCTCCGTCCCCTCCGGCACATCCTGGCACAGCACCGCCGCCGCGCCGGAGTCCGCCGCCTTGCCGATAAACGCATGGCCGTCCACGGCAAAGCCCTTCATGGCAACAAACAGATCGCCGGGTTTGGTAGCCCGGGAATCATAGCTGACGCCGCTGATTTCCAGGTCCGAGTCCGCCGTGGCGGACAATACGGGAATTCCCCGCAGCAACTCTTTCAATTTCATCGCAGTAAGCCTCATTTCCGCGTTTTTCACCGCATGAGCGGCCATTTTTATTATAGCCGGGCATAAACGCAAAGAATAATGGGGGAAGATGCCGGAAACCTTGCAAAACCTGCCCTCAGTCCAGTACGGAGTTGTCGCCGAACTGGACGGTGACAACAGTGCCCGCCGGCACCTGACTGCCGGCGGCAGTGTCCTGGGTGATGGCGTGGACATTTCCCGAACTGGAAGTCGTGGCGCCGGAAGCCCGCATGATCAGTCCCGCATTGGTGAGAGCCTTGTTGGCCTCCGAGGCGGATTTGCCAACCACGTTGGGCACGGTACAGGGCGTATCCGGTTTCTCCGCCCCCAGATACAAGATGATGGAGGCATTGTTGGGCACGATGGTACCGCCCACAGGGGTCTGGTCGGTGACGGTGGCGCCGTCGCCCACGGTGGTGCAGGTAAAGCCCGCGTTGCTCAGCCGGGTCTTGGCGTCGTCCAGCGTCATCCCCACCACATTGGGAACGGTGGTATCGGCGCCAGCCAGCTCTTCGGCGGTGTACTCCGGCTCGATGCCAAGGTACGGCAGCACCTCGCTCATGATCGAGCTGGCAACAGGAGCCACCATAGTGCCGCCGAACACGGCAGTACCGGTAGTCCGGCTGGGGGTATCCATGGTCAGCAGCATGATGATCTGGGGATCATCCGCCGGATCAAAGCACATGAAGGAAACCACCACGTCGTTGGTGCCGGTCTTATCGGCGGTACCGGTCTTGCCGCCGATGCGGTAGCCGGCCACCTGGCCGTTGCGGCCGCCGCCGTCGGAAACGACCCACTCCAGGCACTCCCGCACTTTGGCAGAGGTCTCTTCACTGATGACCTGGCGGACGGGGACCGACTCGTGCTGTTCCACCACGGCGCCGCTGTCATCCAGAACCTGCTCCACCACATAGGGCGTATACAGATAGCCACCGTTGATGGTGGCCGCCTGAGCCCGGATCAGCTCCAGCGGCGTGACATTGAAAGTCTGACCGAAGGCGTAGGACGCCAGGGAGACCACGTTGGAATTGAAGCTGTCCTCATCGGCGAAAATGCCCGCCACCTCACCGATCATGTCCACGCCGGTCTTTTCCATCAGGCCGAAGGACTTGAGGTACTTGTAGTAAGTTTCGGTACCGATTTTCAATCCCATGGTGACGAAGGCCGGGTTGCAGGAGTTTCCGGTGGCCACCTTCAGGGTCTGAAGGCCATGGCCGGCCCGCTTGGAACAGTTGATGGGCCGTCCCCAGCCCTGGACCGTGATGGAGCCGGTGCAGTTGAAGGTGGTGTTCATGTCCACCACCCCCTCCTCCAGGGCCGTGGCCAGGGTGATGGGCTTGAAGGTGGAGCCGGGCTCATAGGTGGAGTCGATGCATTTGTTGCGCCACTGCGTGCTCAAAACGGAGCTCTTGGCCGCGGAGACAGCCGCCTGGTAGTCCTCCTCCGTTTCATAATTGCCCCGGTTCTGGGCCAGCTCCGCCAGCTGGCTGTCCAACTGGGACTGAAGCTTTTCATCATACAGCGTTCCGTAGGAATTGGGATCATAGGTGGGGTAGGACGCCATGGCCAAGATGGCACCGCTGTTGACATCCATGATAATGCCGGTACCGCCCTTGGCGGCGTCAAACTTGGTGATCATGCTGGAAAGGCCTTTTTCCAAAGACGCCTGGACCCCCCGGTCCAGCGTCAGCACCAGGCTGCTGCCGTTTTCCGCGTCATAGTACTGCTCATATTGATAGAGCATATCGTTGCCGTTGTTGTCCCGGGCGGTGATGGTGAGGCCCGCGGTCCCCTGGAGGATGCTGTCATACTTGGCCTCCAGGCCCACGCCGCCGATATTGTCGTTGTTGACGAAGCCCAGCACGTTGGCCGCCAGGGTACCGTTGGGATAATACCGCTTGGAATCCGGCTCCAGGTACACACCGTGGACCCGCACGGGGCTCTTGTCCGGGTCGGAGATCAGCACAGTGTCCCCATCATCGTTGACGGTGGTCAGCTGATTGCCCTCGTCGTCGATCTCGCCGTTGATGAACTTGCGGACCTCATCGGCGATTTCCTGGTCCACCCGCTTTTTGATGATCTCATAGGCGGAATTGGTCTTTTCCATCTTTTCCCGGATGCTCTCCTCATCCACCTCCAGGATGCGGCTGAGCCCCCGGGCGATGTATTCGGCGTCCCGGACGTCGGTGTTGCCTTGTTCCTCCTGCTCATCCAGATACTTCTGCAAGCCCTTAGGGTCCACAAACACGTTTTCCGCCGTGGCGGACACCGCCAGCGGATGGCCGTTGCGATCATAGATGGTGCCCCGGGAGGCAGTGATAACGGTGCTGCGGGTCTGCTGGGCCACAGCCTTTTCCTGTAATTCGTCGTGCTGACGGATCTGCAGATCAAAGAGTTTCAAAAACAGCGCCGCAAAGGTAACAACGCCCAGCAGCGCCATGACCAGTACCGTCCGGGTACGGATGATCTGATTGGCCCGCCGGGCGGCGTCGGTCTTTCGTCTGGGTAAGTTTGCCATGCTTTGTCTCCTCCCATGGGTGCTTGGGACCCCATATCCGAAGCAAGGAGTAAGAAGTCCCGCTTCTTACTCCTCACGCTGCTTCATTATAGTACGGTCTTACTCGAAGTATTCCACCACCGCGTAAACGCCATGGTGCAGGGATGTCAGCAGGCGGCTGAGAACATCCGGCTCTTTCTGCTGATAGACCACGGCGCTGTCACCGTCGCTCAGATCGATGTAGTAAATCTGGCTGCCGCTGGGCTTGCTCATTCCCGCCGCCTCGGCGGCTTCCTGCACGGTGCTCAGATCATACATCCGCTCGTACTGCGTCGTCAGCGTCACATTTTCGGTCTCCAGATCCTCCAGCTGGCTCTTCAGCGACACCACGCTGTTGGAAATCCCCATCAGCTGGATATAGCTCATCAGCACCAGCACAGCCAGCGCCGCGGCGGCTCCAAAGCCAAGTACCGTGAGGACGGAGAGTTTTTGCCGCTCCCGGGTCTGCACCCGGGTCGCCCGGCGGACCTGTGGCAATTCCTTTGCCGTCTGGAGCTGGCGGGGAGCCTCACCGGCGTGGCGGAGCTGCCGTTCCCGTAGTTCCCGATCCAAATCATATGCCAAGTCTCCGTAAACAGCGTTCCTGTTGCTGTACCGTAATTCCTTTGCCGCAGATGCCACAACGGGCTCCTCCCCTCATTTGTATCTCACTCCACACACTCAGGGGTCTCCCCCCCCACCGGGCCTGACGGCACCGGTTATCGGTTATCCATCAAATGTCAAATGTCTCGCACTTTTCCGCCACCCGCAGTTTGGCGCTTCTGGCCCGCGGGTTTTCCTCCAGCTCCTCCGGGCCGGAGACGATCGGCTTGCGGGTGATCAGCTTCACCTTGGGCTTTTTCCCGCATACGCACACCGGAAACTCCGGCGGACAGGTGCAGCCCCGGGCCATATCCTGAAGGGCCTGCTTGACGATCCGGTCCTCCAGGGAATGGAAGGTGATCACCGCCAGCCGTCCGCCGGGATTCAGGCCGTCCACGGCGGCGTGCAGCATAGGCGGCAAGGCATCCAGCTCGCCGTTGACAGCGATGCGGATGGCCTGGAAGCTGCGCTTGGCCGGGTGCTGTTTTTCCCGCAGCGCAGACGGAGGCATGGCCCCCTTGATGATCTCCACCAGTTCCAGCGTGGTAGCGATGGGCGCGGCCTCCCGCGCCCGGACGATGGCTCTGGAAATGGCGGGGGCATAGCGCTCCTCGCCGTATTCATAGAGGATGCGGCGCAGTTCCTCGCCGCTCCAGGTATTTACCACTTCATAAGCACTCAGGGGTGCGTCCTTGTCCATCCGCATGTCCAGCGGCGCGTCCTGCATGTAGGAAAAGCCCCGGGACGCGTCGTCCAGCTGGGGAGAGGAAACGCCCAAGTCAAAGAGCATCCCGTCCGCGCCGGAAACCCCCGCCTGCCGCAGCACCTCCGCCAGGGAGGAGAAATTGCTGTGGATCAGCGTCACACGGTCCAGCCAGGGGCCCAGCCGCTCCTGGGCAGCATCGATGGCCGCCTGGTCCCGATCGATACAAATGAGTCTGCCGGTGGTCAGCCGCCGGGCGATCTCCCGGGAATGGCCCGCCCGTCCCAGCGTGCCGTCCACGTAGATGCCGTCCGGCCGGATCTGCAGGGCGTCGATGCACTCCTGCAGCAGCACAGGCTTATGGGTATATTCCATAGATCCTTACCCCCGGTTTCTGCGGGCACGGGCCAGCGCGTCCAGAGCCGCGACCATGTCCTCGCTCTCCAGCATCCGCTGTTCCCGCTCCTCCCACGTCTTTTCGTCCCAGATCTCCGCGAAAGAGTTGAGACCCACGATGGTGGCGGTCTTTTTCAGTCCCGCATGCTTGCGCAGCCCTGCCGGGATCAGCACCCGGCCCTGGGCGTCCGGCTCACACTGGACGGCGTTGGCATAGAGCAGCGTCAGTGCCCGGGCCTCAGAATAGCTCAGCTGGTCCATATCCTCGGACATCTGGTCCCACTTGGCCTGGGGATAGATGGTCAGGCAGTGTTCCGCCCCGATGGTAATGGTAAAGGTGTCTCCCAACGCCTCCCGCATGGAGGCAGGAATGACCAGGCGGCCCTTGGAGTCGATGCTGTTGTTGGATTTTCCCAGCAGTCGCGCCACGGACGCCGCCCCCCTTTCCCCCTTTTTTGGGGCTGGATGGGAATGGTCTGGCACTTCCTGCGCCAATTACCCACTTTTCCCCACCACTTGCTTTTGAGTATAAGCGAATCCCCCTTTGATTGCAAGGATTTTTTTTCGACTGCAAGGGTTCAAAAATGGCAGAAATCATGCAAAATTTGTCTAAAATTGGCCATTTGAAACACATGTTCGACCGTGCTTTGAGCGGTTTACGTAAAATCGAAAGCCCCCGGCAACACAAGATTTTGTGTTACCGGGGGCTTTTTCTTAACTTTTCCACTACATACGGTTCTTTTTAAAAAAGTTTCAGAAATTTCACCGTCGTTTTTTACAAAATTTCAGGGATTATGGTTGCCCACCCGCAGACGCTATAGTCATTCCCCGTCCGACTGGGTGTCTCTGCCCTCCAGTTTTTCACGCTGCTCCTGCATTTTGGCGGCGGAAGCGCTGCGGAACTGAACTCGGGACTGCTTGACCTCGTCCAGCGCGGCCTGCACAGCCTCCTCCGTCCGAGCCAGGGCGTCCTCGGCGTATTCGTTGGCCACCTGGTAGAGCTGGCGGGAGCGTTCCTCCGCCCGGGTGATGATCTGCCGAGCCTTCTCCTTGGCGGCGTAAATCACCTCGCTGTCGGAGACCTTGGCCTTGGCGTCCAGCTCCGCCTGACGCATCATGCGGTCCACATCCCGCTTGGCATCATCCACGAACTTCTCCCGGGCAGAGAGCAGTTCCTGGGCCCGCTTGATCTCCACAGGCAGCTGCGCCCGCAGCTCATCCAGCAGATCCAGCATCTCATCCCGGTCCACCATGCTCATATTGGGCTTGAGGGCGGGGGCCTTTGCGTCCTCGATCCGCTCATAGATCATATCGATCAGTCGGTTGATATCATTGGCCATCAGGTCTCATCCTTTCTCATTTCAGTCATCTCCCGCACCAGGGGGATGATAGATGCCGGCAGATACCGCTCCAGCGGCTGGCGGTAGCGGATCATCTCCCGGGCCATGGAGGAACTGAAGTGCTGATACTCCGGGCTGGCCGGCAGCAGCAGTGTGTCCAGCTCCGGGTGGATTCCCCGGTTGATGGCGGCCAGCTGGGCCTCCACATCGTAATCCGTTCCGTTGCGCACGCCCCGGACGATGGTGCATGCTCCCCGCTCCACGGCGTAGTCCGCCAGCAGGCCCGGCCACAGTTCCGCCTCCACATGGGGCAGATCCGCCACGGCGACCTGCACCAGATGGAGCTTTTGCTCCGGGGTAAACATCTGACTTCTTTTTTCCGCGTTGGGGCTGACACACACCCAAACCCGGTCAAAACAGGCAGCGGCCCGACGGATAATGTCCAGGTGCCCCAGGGTAATGGGGTCAAAGCTGCCTGAGCAAACGGCTGTTTTCATGGGATCTTTTCCTCGCTGTCCTGGTTTGCGTCGCGGTGATAGACCGTCAGGCCGATCTTTCCGTAACGATACGTGCGGTGGACCCGGTAAGGCGGCGCAAGGGCCGGCGTGGTCCGAACCGCCGGATGTTCCGCTACGATTATACCATGGGGTGCGAGAATGTCAAATCTGGCAATGTGGGCCAGGGCCGGCTCCAGCAGTCCCGCCTCATAGGGCGGGTCCAGGAAGATCAGATCGAACTTCTCCCGCAGGGACTTGAGGTACTCCATGGAGTCCCCCGCCACCACCCGGGCCCGGTCCTGCAGATCCGTGATCTTCAAATTCTCCCGGATCAGCTTCACGGCATCTGGCCGCCGGTCCACAAACACGGCGGAGGCCGCCCCACGGCTGAGGCACTCGATGCCCAGCTGGCCGGTGCCGGCAAACAGATCCAGCACCCGGCGGCCTTCGATGTCAAACTGCAAAATATTGAAAAGCCCCTCTTTCACCCGGTCCGTGGTGGGGCGGGTCTCCATCCCCTCCAGCTCCTTGAGCCGGCGGCCCCGGGCGGAGCCTGTAATCACACGCATGGCGTTCTCTCCTTACTCTCCGCCGTTCCACTGGCTGAAAAAGGCGGCTGTTGGTCCCATTTTACGGCAAATGGGCCGCTATTTCAATAGGATTCCGCCGCCGGGGAATTCTTTTTTTAGCTTGTACTTTCCCGGCCCATCGTTTATAATAGGGTTCCATATAGAACAATCCAACGCGGACAGCTGCCCGCAGGCGTTCCCACAGGGACCGCTGGGTTCTCTGTCAATACGGAAAAAGAAAGGACGTTCTCATGATTCAATTCAAATCCGATCATGGAGATATCTCCGTCAGCAGCGCCGTATTTTCCAACATTACCGGTATGGCGGCCACCAACTGCTTCGGCGTAAAGGGCATGGCCTACCGCTCCATGACCGACGGTCTGGTCCATCTGCTGCGCCGGGAGGCCATGAGCAAGGGTGTGAGCATCACCTATCACGACGACAATTCCATTTCCATCGAGCTTCATATCATCGTGGAGAACGGCGTCAACCTCCCCGCGGTGTGCCGTTCCATCATGAATGAGGTGCGCTATGTGGTCACCAAGAACACCGGTGTGCCCGTCAAAGCGGTGGACGTGTGCGTCGATTCCATGACCCTGTGAGGGGAGGAGCTAAACGAATGAACGAACGAATTACCGGCGCGCTGTTCAAGCAGATGGTGCTTCACGGCGCCGCCGTCATCACGGCCCATAAGCAGGCCATCAATGACCTCAATGTCTTCCCGGTGCCGGATGGCGACACCGGCACCAACATGTCCATGACCATCGGCACCGCCGTCACGGAGCTGCGCAAGTCCAGCCCTGCCACGGTGGATCAGGCCGCCTCCGTCACGGCCTCCGCCCTGCTGCGGGGCGCCCGGGGCAACTCCGGCGTCATTTTGTCTTTGCTCTTCCGGGGCCTTTCCAAGGGACTCAAGGGCATGGAGAGCGCTGACGCCGCCGCCTTCGCCGCCGCCATGCAGGAGGGCGTCTCCGCCGCCTACAAGGCCGTCATGAAGCCCGCCGAGGGCACCGTCCTCACGGTTTCACGCCTGGCGGCCAAGCGGGCCGTGGAAGTGGCCGCTGAGGAAAAGGATGTGGAAACAGTGCTGGAGGAAGCCATCCGGGAGGGCCGTGAGACCCTGGCCCAGACCACCGAGATGAATCCCGTGCTGAAAAAGGCCGGCGTGGTGGACGCTGGCGGCAAGGGCTACCTTCTGATCCTGGAGGGCATGCTGGCAGAGCTGCGGGGCGAACCCATGCCCCAGCAGGACGAGGACAGCGCCCCCGAAAAGGAGAAGGCGGATTTCCAGGCCATGAATGTGGAGGACATCACCTTCGCTTTCGACACCGTGTTCATCGTCCGCAAGGCCACCCCCAACATCTCTCTGGAGCCGCTGCGCACCTACCTCAACAGCATCGGTGACAGCCTGGTGATCGGTGAGGACGACGAGGCCTTCAAGGTCCACGTCCACACCAATATCCCCGGCAACGCCCTCAATGAGTCCCAGAAGTACGGCACGCTGGAGCTGGCCAAAATCGAGAACATGCGCACCCAGGCCGAGGACCTGGCTGCCGGCAAGCATGTCCAGAGCACCGATGACCTGGACGCGGTGGAGCAGTCCCTGGAGGAAGGGGCCGCCCAGCAGCCGGAGGAGGATGCCCACACCGTGGCCGCCCCGGAAAAGCCTTACGGCTTTTTGGCGGTCTGCGCCGGCGCAGGATTGGAGGCCGTGTTCCGGGATTTGGGCGTTGACGGCGTAGTCTCCGGCGGACAGACCATGAACCCCTCCACCGAGAGCCTGCTCAAGGGCGTGGACGCCATCCCCGCCGAGACCGTGTTCATCCTGCCCAACAACGGCAATATCATCATGGCCGCCCAGCAGTGCGGCGCCCTGACGGAGAAAAAGGTGGTTGTCATCCCCACCAAGACCGTACCCCAGGGCATCACCGCCATGATGAATGTGGACTTTGAAGCGCCGGACGCCCAGACCATCACCGACGCCATGACCGAGGCCCTCGCCACCGTCACCACTGCCCAGATCACCTACGCCGCCCGAAACTCCGATTTCGACGGCTTCGACATCAAGGAAGGGGACTATCTGGCCCTGGAGGAGGGCAAGCTCTTCGGGACTGACAGCTCTCTGGACACTCTGCTGCAAAAGCTGGCAGAGGACGCCGCCAACCGGAGTTCCTCCTTCATCTCGCTGTACTTCGGTGAGGATGTGACGGAGGAGGACGCTCAGAAGGCCGCTCAGGTCTTTGAGCACACCTGCCCCAATGCCGAGGTAGCGGTACTGCCCGGCGGGCAGCCTGTGTACTACTATATTATCTCCATGGAGTAAGTCCGCAGGAACGAAACAAGAAAGGACGGAGCCGTCTGGCTCCGTCCTTTTTATATTTTTCGGAATGGTGATGTCCGCCGGGGGGTGGTCTTACAGCGCCGCCATCTCCCGGGCCACCGATTCCTCACAGCTTCGCTGGGCCTGGAGGGTCTTGTCCATCAGCTCCTCCAGGGTCCACCCCAGGTTCTCCGCGCCCTGGCGGATCACATCCCGGGAGCAGCCGGCGGCAAACTTCTTGTCCTTGAACTTCTTTTTCAGGGAGCTGACCTCCATGTCCTGGCAGCTCTTGCTGGGGCGCATCAGCGCCGCCGCGCCGATGAGACCCGTCAGCTCGTCGGCAGCAAAGAGGACCTTCTCCATCTCCTCCACCGGCTCCACATCGGAGCACAGGCCGTAGCCATGGCTGCACACCGCGTGGATGAATTCGTCGCTGCAGCCGATCTCCGCCAGCAGCTCCGGGGCCTTTTTGCAGTGCTCCTCCGGCCACTTCTCAAAATCCACATCGTGCAGCAGCCCCACCGTAGCCCAGAAATCGGCGTCCTCGCCGTATCCCAGCTCATTGGCGTACCACCGCATAACGCCCTCCACCGTCAGGCCGTGCTGGATGTGGAAAGGCTCCGCGTTATACTTGCGCAGCAGCGCCAGTGCCGCCGCGCGATCCGGACATGCTCTCATGGAAATCGCTCCTTTTTCTCAATGAAAATTGGTTTCAGTATAGGCTCTTTTCTCCTGGTTTTCAACCCGGGGAAGGCTCAGATTTTTTCGTCTTACTGCTCCCGGGGGTCCGGGTCGCCGTCCAGCGTGACGAAGTAATCGTAATAGGGCAGCAAAAAGCGGTATCCCTCCTTGAGCCGGTCCACGATCTCCCGGCTGAACACCTCGTCGGTGAGCTTGTCCTCATGGCAGATGGAAAAGGACTTGGTCCGGTACCAGGGCTCCAGCAGCTTGGAGGGGGCGGCGGAGCGGGGGCGCTTGTAGTCCTCCGTCTCCAGCTGAAACTCCTTCTGCCGGGCCAGCCGGCGGGTCAGCGTCTCCATGGTCTTGGGGTCCCGGTCGATCCGGACCCGGAGCTTGGCCATGGTCAGGGGCTTGGGCAGATAGTAGCCCATGCCATAGCCCCACCCCTCCGGCCCCAGCTCGAACCAGAAGGTGGGGTGAGCCGTCCACTGCTCCGTGGGCTGCTCCACGGAAAACCACAGGTGGTCCTTGTAGGGCCCCCGGCCGTGGAGACGACGGGCATCCCGGTAGATGCGGGTCACCTTGCGGATGAGGCCGTAGTCCGGCCGCTCCCCCTGTAAAAAGTCGTACATCTCGTCCCCCAGCTCTTTCATAGGCTGGTAAAACTTCGTAAGATAGATGTCTTTATGGGCCTCAAACCACGTCCGCTCATTGTTGAAGCGGATGCCCCACATAAAGTCCACCGTCTCATCGGTAAAGCCTGTAAACATGATGTCCTCCCGGATAAATTCATAATTTCAGGCTATTATAACACAAAGCACAAGGCGGGGCAATTGCCCCGCCCCGTTGATTCATCCCTGCCGCATCCCCCGCTCCAGCAGCGCCAGCAGCTGGTCCGCCCGGCGGTATTCGTCCTCTCCCAGCTCCGCCAGCAGCCGGGAAAGGCAGGGGTCCGTAGTGCCGTCCGCCGCCCGCAGATAGTTCATGGCACCGCAGGCCGCCGCGTGGTACCGCTCCCGCAGGGCGGGGCACCAGTGCTGCATCCAGATGCGGCCGCTCTCCACGACAGGCTGGT
>UMBF01042177.1_pt1 | contig 24573 bp, 22 predicted proteins | sample 1963901 | NCBI WGS metagenome assembly UMBF01 (sample SAMEA4835935, study PRJEB28245) | human gut metagenome | biome: gut microbiome; material: fecal sample | place: Denmark | collected 2008 | reverse complement strand
GGGGGCGCTCCCGCCGGGTCCGTGTCGAAGCTCCAGAGAAAAAGCCAGATGAGGCCCGCCATCAAAACCGCCATCAGCACGGTCATCAGCACCGGAGCCACGTAACGGCGGCGCCGGGTGTCCTGCTTCTGCTTGTTCATAAAGGTCGTCCCCTCCTGTTCCATCTGCTCCATCCGGGCGAGGAGTGATTCCGCGTCCAGGTGGTCCAGCCGCTCGTGGGAGTCGGTCAGCTCCGCGCACAGCCGGGCGGCGTCGGCCAGGTTCTGCCGTTCCCGCTCCAGACTCACCAGATGCCGCCGCATGCCGTCCCCCACGGTGTGGACGCCGCTTTGCATCTGGCGGATCTCCTCCAGCGGAACGCCCAGTTTTCGCATGAGCTTGATGCGCCGCAGGGCTGACACCTCCGCCTCACCGTAGTCCCGGTAGCCGTTCTGACTGTTCCGGCGGGGGCTGAGCAGGCCCTGCTCCTCATAAAAGCGGATGTTTTTCTTGGTGATGCCCACCAGGGTCTCCACCTCGTTGATTTTCAAGGGTCTCACCTCCCCCTTCCGGGGCTATGGTATACCTTCCACCTGGGGGAAAGTCAAGGCCTTCGGAAAAAATTCCGCCGGAGGGGTGGGAACCGCCCGCCGGTTATGGTACAATCATACCATGTGCGATCATATTCTGACAACCAAAACGCCCCTTTCCACCCTGCCGGAGCCGCTGCTGGACTGGTACCGCGCCAACGCCCGGGACCTGCCCTGGCGCCGCACCCGGGACCCTTACCGGATCTGGGTGTCGGAGATCATGCTCCAGCAGACCCGGGTGGCGGCAGTCCTGGGGTATTATGCCCGGTTTCTCGCGGCCTTCCCCTCGGTGGAAGCATTGGCAACGGCACCGGAGCAGCAGCTCATGAAGCTCTGGGAGGGACTGGGCTATTACAGCCGGGCCCGGAATCTCCAGAAGGCCGCCCGGCTGGTGGCGGAGCGGGGGTCCTTTCCGGATACCTATGAGGAGCTCCTGGCCCTGCCGGGAGTGGGAGATTACACCGCCAGCGCCATCGCCTCGGCGGCGTTCGGCCGGCGGGAGGCGGCGGTGGACGGCAACGTGCTGCGGGTAGTGACCCGGCTGACGGACTGCCATGACGACATCGCGAACCCCAGGACGAAAAAGGCGGTCCGGACCCAGGTCCAGGCGGTGATGCCGGAGGCGGCGGAGGACATCCGCATCTTCAACCAGGCCACCATGGAGCTGGGGGCCACCGTCTGCGTTCCCAACGGAGCGCCCAAGTGCGAGGTGTGCCCGGCGGCGGGATTCTGCCTGGGGCGTCTGCGGGACACGGCGCAGGCCCTGCCGGTGAAGGCGGCGAAAAAGGCCCGCCGGGTGGAGGAGCGGACGGTGCTGGTGCTGCTGCGCCAGGGCCGAACGGCACTGCGCAGGCGACCCGGCCGGGGCCTTCTGGCAGGGCTGTGGGAATTTCCCAATGTGGACGGCGCCCTGGATGAGGACGCCGCCGGAGCGGCAGCGGCCGCCTGGGGCCTGACGGTGAAGGCATGGCGGAACAAGCTGACGGCCAAGCACATCTTTACCCATGTGGAGTGGCACATGACCGGTTACACCCTGGAGGTGGAGGGAGACGGCCCGGCGGACTTTTTCTGGGCCGACGCCGCCGCGCTCCGGGAGCGGGCGGTGCCCTCCGCCTTTGCCCGGTACTATGCCGAGGCCATGACGGAATTGGAGGACGTATGGAACAAGTCGAACTGAGCACCCTGGTGATCCTGGCGGTGATTCTCTTTTTCCTGGGCTGGTGGTTCAAGGGCTGGGTCCGGCGGCTGCGGCAGCAGGTGGAAAACGGCGAGGCAGTGGAGCCAGGGGCGGAGCCCGTCCTCCAGGCTCCGCCCCCGGTGATCCTCCCCACCCCGGCGGAGGTTTCCCAGGAGCCGGACGGACCGGTGCCCTTCGGGTACAAGAGCACCTGGATGGCGCTGCGCTGCGGCGATCCGGAACAGGTCATCGCCGCGCTGCGGCCCCGCCTGCGGCAGAGCGCCAACTGGACCACGGGACTGGCGGCGGTGGAGGCGCAGCCGGAGGGGCGTGTGTTTGTCTCCCCGGTGCTGGAGGGCTGGGTGCTGGCCGTGGGCGGCCCCCAGGCACTGCAGGAGGAGATGGCGGTCCAGTTCTCCCAGGCTCAGCTGTTCGTGAGCCACCGGACCTCCAATTGCTTTGGCTGGGAACTCTATGAAAATGGGCAGTGCCGCCGGAGATACGCCTGTCTGGACGGGCAGGTGGAGAGCGTGGGAGAGCTGACGCCCCAGGAGCGGGCCCTGGGCTTTGACCGCTTCCCCACGCCGGAAAACGCTGACACCTGTGAGACCCTGCCCGACGAGGAGGACGTACTGGACATCGCCGCCGCCTGGGGCGTGGACCCCCGGTTTGAAAAGGCGGCGTACCCGCCCTCCGCCGGATGGGTGTGCGGACTGTAAGGCAATACGCCGGGAGGGTGCGGAAATGGAACTCATCAACATTGCGGGCATTGCGCTGCTGATGCTGCTGGTCCGGAAGCTCATCTGGTGTCTGCGGTGGCTGTGGTGCTATTACCACGGCCGTCCCACGCCGGAGCCCATCACCTTCCTGCCCCGGCAGACCGGGGCGAGGTTCCGGGAGCATCTGAAAAAAGACGCGGACGAGGAGGAACGGCCATGAGCTTTTGGAAGAAGAGCGACGACCCCTGGGACTGGAAGGACGAGGAGAAGCGCCGACCTCGGGAGGCACCGGCCCAGCCTCCCGGCGGGGAGAGCGCACAGGAGCCGGGGCTTTTGGATGAGGTGAAGGACCTGGGCAGAGAGCTGAAGGAGGGGTGGAACCGCCGCAAAGAAGAGCGGGAGACCCCGCCTCCGCCCATGACCTGCCCATGGTGCGGCAAGGAGATGGAAGGCGGATACCTCTTCACCGGCCGGGATGCCATCCACTTTCGGCGCAAGCGCCCCGGACTGCTGACGGTCCGGGGAACGGGAGACCTTCGTCTGGATAACGAGGGCGGTTTTCCAACGTATAAAACAGCCTGGCACTGCCCCGACTGCCGGAAACTGGTGGTGGACACAACGGGCATCGTCCCGATGGGAGAATGGCCGGAGCTCGGGCAGACGCCGGAGCAGGAAAAACAACAGTGAGGGAGAAGACGAAACCACAATGGCACAGCTTTACTTTAAATACGGAGCCATGGGCTCCAGCAAGACGGCCAACGCCCTGATGACCCGCTTCAACTATGAGGAGCGGGGACAGCAGACGCTGCTGGTCAAGCCCCGGGTGGACACCCGGGACGGGGATCACATGGTGGTCTCCCGGATCGGACTGACCTACCCGTGCATCTATTTTGATGAGATGCGGCATCTCTCCGTGATGGAGCTGCAGCAAAACGCCTGCATCATCGTGGACGAGGCCCAGTTTCTCACCAAAGAGGAGGTCATGTACCTGGTGTACCTGGTGGATGATCTGGGCATCCCCGTCATCTGCTACGGGCTCCGGGCGGACTTCAAGGGAGACCTTTTCCCCGGCAGCGAGGCACTGCTGGTGATGGCGGACAAGCTGGAGGAGGTCAAAACCGTCTGCTGGTGCGGTCGGAAGGCCACCTTCAACGCCCGCTTTGACCATAACGGCAAGGTGCTCAAAGAGGGCGCCCAGGTGGAGCTGGGGGCCAACGACAAATACATCGGCCTGTGCCGCCGGCACTGGATGGCCGGGGACCTGGGGCCGGACTTCCACGTGGAGGACTTATGATCTGTACGCTTTGTCCCCGCCGGTGCGGCGCGGAGCGGACGGACACCCGGGCAGGGGGACTTTGCGGCATGCCTGCCTCCCCGGTGGTGGCCCGGGCCATGCTCCACCAGTGGGAGGAGCCGTGTCTCGTGGGGGACCACGGCGCCGGGTGCGTGTTCTTTTCCGGCTGCAACCTCCGCTGCTGTTTCTGCCAGAACGGGACGATTTCCCGGGAGGGGTTCGGAAAGCCCATTACCGTGGAGCGGCTGCGGGAGATCTTCCGGGAACTGATCGCCCAGGGGGCCGCCTGCCTGGACCTGGTGACCCCCTCTCACTTCACCCCCGCCATTCTGGAAGCCCTGGGGGACGAGACATGGCCGGTGCCGGTGGTGTGGAACTGCGGCGGCTACGAGTCCGTAGAAACGCTGCGGCTGCTGGAGGGAAAGATACAGGTGTACCTGCCGGATCTGAAATATGCCCTGCCGGGGCCCGCGAAGCGCTATTCCGGGGCGGAGGATTACTTTGAACGGGCCTCTGCGGCGATCCTGGAGATGTACCGCCAGACGGGGCCCTATGTGCTGGAGAATGGTCGGCTCCGGCGGGGTGTTGTGATCCGGCATCTGCAGCTCCCGGGAGAGCTGGAAAACACCCGCCGGTGCATCGATTGGGTGGCGGAGACCTTCCGCCCCGGGGAGGTGCTCTTCTCCCTCATGAGCCAGTACACGCCCCAGCCGGGGGCAAAGGGGCCTCTGGCCCGCCACGTGACAGGGGCGGAGTACCGGGCGGCGGTGGCTTACATGGAAAACTGCGGCATTACCGACGGCTACACCCAGGAGCGCACCTCCGCCAAGGAGGAGTACACGCCGGACTTCGATCTCCGGGGCGTATAGCGGAAAGATTTTACCTGGATTTGCATGGACAGTCATGGCCCGGCATGGTATCCTGAGAGAAAACCGGCAGAGGAGAATGATACCGTGGCAGAGAACATTCGCAGAAAGATCCCGGTTCTGGTGCTGGCGGCGGTGGTGGTCTTTGCCGCCTGGATACTCTGGCCCCGGTCCCTGACGGGGGCATTTGACGTCCGGGGCGGGCTGTCGGCCTCCGTCATTACCAGCGGGGTGGAGGTGGTGGACATGACCTCCAAGCCCTGGCAGGATGTGGAGACGTACACCGTGGAGGCGGAGTCCCCCAAGGCCGCGGCCGTTGAGAAGAGCCTGGAGGGATACTCCTACCGTCTCTGCTGGGACTCCCTGACGGGAAAAAGCCTGATCGAGGACATTGGAGCTGTCAGTGTGAAGTTGTACGGCCCGGAGGGCGACCTTTCCGTATTCAGCGGCACTGGAAAGATCCGTCTCAACGGGCGGACCGTCCGTCTGACAGGGGGCCGGTCTGCCGATTTGTGCGAGAAACTGCGCGCCGTGCTGTAGGAAGAAAATTAGGGTTGAAAACTGAGGGCGCTGTATTATAATAAGGGGGCTGTCCGGAGCGGGCAGCCCTATTTTTCGTGTGTGAGGAACCTGTTATGAAGCTGGAAAACGACCTGGGGAACGACCCCATTGGCCCTCTTGTGCGGCGCATCGCCATCCCAAGCATGCTGGCCCAGTTCGTCAGCGTGCTTTACAGCATTGTGGACCGCATTTACATCAGCAATATCGCCGGGATCGGCGAGGTGGCCCTGGCGGGCGTGGGAGTCTGCGGGCCGGTGGTGACCATGATCGGCGCCTTTGCCTCCCTCATCGGCATCGGCGGCGCGCCGCTGATGAGCATCCGCATGGGGGCGGGCAAGCGGCTGGATGCTCACCGCATCCTCAACAACTGCTTTTTGATGCTGTGCGTGTGCGCTGTGGTGATCACGGCAGTCATCTTCCCCCTGCGGCGGGTGATGCTGATGGCATTCGGCGCCAGCGATGTGACACTGCCCTACGCGGAACAGTATTTCACGGTCTATCTCTGCGGAACGGTGTTCAACCTGCTCTCTCTGGGGATGAACCAGTTCATCATCTGCCAGGGCTTTGCCCGCAAGGGAATGTTCTCCGTGGTGCTGGGCGCCGTGCTGAACCTGGTACTGGACCCCATTTTTATTTTCGCACTGCATCTGGATGTGCTGGGTGCCGCCCTGGCCACAGTGCTCTCCCAGCTGGCCAGCTGCGTGTATGTGCTCTGCTTTCTCTTCGGCCGGAAGGTGCCCATCCGCATCACCTTCGGCGGCTACCAGCGCAAGCTCATGGGGCGTATCCTGGCGGTGGGCTTTACGCCCTTTCTCATCATCGCCATCGACAATGTGATGATCATCGCCATGAACGCCGTTTTGCAGCGCTACGGCGGCGCCGCCTTGGGAGACCGGCTGGTGACCTGCGCCACCATCGCCCAGAGCTTCATGCTGGTGGTGACCATGCCTCTGGGGGGCATCTCCGGCGGTACCCAGACGATCTTGGCCTTCAACTACGGTGCCCATCGGCGGGAGCGGATCATCCAGGCGCAAAAATATATTACGATCCTGTGTGTGGCGTATGTGGCGCTGCTCTTTGTGCTGGCCCGGCTGGCGGGGCCGCTCTTTGTGCGGCTCTTTACCAGTGAGGCTGATCTGGCGGCGGAGGCCCTCTCCGCCATCCGGGTGTGCACACTGGCCATTTTGCCCCTGGGTATTCAGTATGAGGTGGTGGATGGTTTTACCGCCATGGGGCAGGTCCACCTTTCCCTGCCGCTGTCCTTCTTCCGCAAGGCGGTGTATTTCGGAGCCCTCTTCCTGCTCCCTGCTCTGTTCGGTGCCCGGGCGGCGTTTTACGCCGAGCCCATCTCCGACGTGCTGGGGCCCCTGGCCTGCGTTGTGGTGTACCGTCTGTCCATCCGGCGGGTGTTGGATTTCGACAGGGCTGCACCCCAGACGGGAAAGCGCCTCCCGGCCTGAGCGTCTGGACAAAAAACAAACCGGATGCCGTCCGTATGGATGGCATCCGGTTTTTCTGTTCAGAAAGGGGATGCAGGCGGATGCCTCTCAGCGATCCCGCCGTCCGCCGCTCAGCTTGCGCAGAGATTCCATGGCCTCGGAAAAGTCCTTCCTGGCTTTGGCGGAGGGGTTGGCCCGCAGGATGCGCAGAGCGCGGCTGTAAGTCCGGGCCGTGCGGGTGCGGATGGCGGCCTCCCGATCCCGGAGGTGCTCCAGCAGCCCGCTGAGCTCTGCCCGGCGCTGGGCCAGGGCGTCGCCGGTGAGGTCCGCGGATTCCTCCAGGTGATCCAGGGTCCGCTCCAGTGTGTCGGAAATGGTGTGCAGGGCCTGGAGCTTGGCGGAGGTACGGCGGCGGAGGTTCTCCTCCAGCTGCTCCTTCCACTTCCGGGAGCGGGAGAGGCGCTCCTCTTCCCGTTCCAGCCGCTCCACTTCCGTCCGTTCCCGGAAGCGGCGCAGATCGTCTGCGGCAAAGGCGGCAGCCACCTCCGCCCGGCGGGCCAGACGCCGCAGATCCTCGTTCTCCTCCGTGAGCTTGGAGAGGACCCGCTTGAGATCCAGGGCAGCCTGGGTGGACTGCACCACATCCACCGCAAATACGGCGGTCAGCACCAGCGCCAGCGGGTCCACCAGCAAGGAGGGAATATCCGCCAGCAGCCGGGAGATGGGAGGATGGATCAGGCGCACCAGCAAGATGGAGAAGAAGCCCCAGGCGATGGAGCTGGTCAGGCAGATGTACCCGTGGAGATTGAAGGGCTGACTGGAGTAGTCCCAGTAGCGCATCTGGAACAGCCGCTCCATTACCGCGCCGGTGACGTACTCCAGCGCCGTGGCGGCCGCTGTGCCCAACAGGAATACCAGGCGCAGGTCCTGCCGAACCGGCAGCGTGACGAAGAGGATGATGATGGCGCCGCTTCCGTAGATGGGCAGCACCGGCCCATGGAGAAAGCCCCGGTTTACCCATCGCCGCTGGCGGATGGAGACATAGCAGCTCTCCCATACCCAGCCGCAAAAGCAGTAGAAGAAAAACAGCAGTACCCACTGACCGGTTGTATATAGATGCATAAAAACTCCTTTTTAACGGGGAAATGTCTGCCGGCAGGTCAGGTCTCCGCCGGCGCCTTTTCGGGGGCCAACACTTGAATTTCCAGAACCCGGCGATGGTCCACCCGGGTGACGGTGACCTCCAGCCCGTCGGATGTAAAGTGGTCCCCTGCCTGGGGCAGACGGCCCAGCTGTTCGATGACCCAGCCGGAGACGGTGCTGGCGTCGCTGTCGTCCTTGATGGAGAAGAGGTCGAAGAGGTCGCTCAGATCGGCGCTGGCGGCGATGAGATAGCTGCCGTCACTCTGGCGGCGGATGGATTCCACCACCTCGTCGTGCTCATCCCAGATCTCTCCCACCAGCTCCTCCAGAATGTCCTCCAGCGTCACCAGACCCTCGGTGCCGCCGAATTCATCCACCACTACGGCCATGTGGATCTTTTTCTTCTGCAGTGTCCGCAGCAGGGCCCCCAGCTCGGCGTTGGCGGTGGTGTAGTGGATGGGGGTGATGCAGCCGGAAATATCCGTGCGTCCCCGGTAGCGGGCGGCGTGGAAGTCCTTTTCGTGGATCAGTCCCACAATGTCGTCCACATCTTTGTGGTAGACCGGTAGCCGGGAGTAGCCGCTTTCGGCAAAAACAGCGGCGATCTCGTCCATGGTGGCGGAGTCCTCCACCGCCACGATGTCCACCCGGGGCGTCAGGATGTCCCCGGCCTCCAGATCGCCGAACTCGATGGCGGAGCGGATCAGCTGGCTCTCGTGCTGATCCAGACCGCCCTCATTTTCCGCCTCGGAGACCATGGTGATGAGTTCATCCTCCGTGATGCCCTCCCCGTCTGCCGGGCGGATGATGTGGCTCAGAAGCCGCTTCCACTGGGAAAAGAGGAAGTTCAGCGGCCGCAGGATCACCAGCAGCACCCGCAGCAGCGGCGAGGCCCACATGGCAATGCGCTCCGGAGATTCCTTGGCGATGCTCTTGGGGGAGATCTCGCCGAAGATCAGTACCACCACCGTCAGCACCACCGTGGAGATGGTGGGACCGTAGGCGTTGAACAGCCGGGTAAAGAGCACCGTGCCCAGGGTGGAGGCGGTGATGTTGACGATGTTGTTTCCGATGAGGATGGTGGAGAGCATCCGGTCGTACTCGTCGGCGATGGAGAGCGTCAGGGCGGCCCGGGTGTCCCCTGCCTCCGCTTTGCTGCGCAGGCGGATTTTGTTCAGGCTGGAAAACGCGGTCTCCGTGGCGGAGAAGTAGGCGGAAAAGATCACCATGACAACGATGGCGGCAATCAAGGTAGCTGTGGTACTGTCCATGGAAAACGAAATCACTCCTAATCAAAAGTTCAGATGGTTTGAAACCAGCGGTTAAAAGGGTAAAAATACGCAGCAAGGGACAGCCTCACCCCGAAGGGGTCAGACTGTCCCTATTTCATAACATTCTATGTGAGCGGACGACGGAGGTTGGTCCACGGGTATTTCTCAATCCCTTCCCAGGTCCTTTGGCCTGATATATTGAACTTCAGCATACCATAAACAGGGAGAGAAAGCAAGGGACCACCCTGTTAAAATTTCGCCCCGCCCAAAGCGGGCACCTGATCGGTGCCGTGCCGGGCGGGGCGAATCGCATTACAGGAGATTATAGAGGATCTTGGCCATCTGGCCCCGGGTGATGCTGGCATTGGGCAGGAAGGTGCCGTCGCTGTAGCCGCTGATGACACCTTGGGCCACCATGGTCTGGATATAGTAGGTGGCGTAGGACGGGATGGAGGCGGCGTCGGAGAAGGTCAGCGCCGTGGTGGCGTAGCCCTTTTCCTGGGTGCGGCCGATCATGGTGGCCGCCTGGGCCCGGGTGAGGCTGGCGTTGGGGTTGAAGTAGAGCTTTCCGTCAGCACCGGTGGAGCCGTTGATGATGCCCTTGGAGTACAGGGCCTTCACGGCGGGGACGGCATAGGACGGGATGGAGCTGTTGTCCGCGAAGGGCAGCTGCACGCTGGCGTAATCGCTCTCGCTCAGACCCAGATACCGGAAGAGCATGGCGGAGAACTGGGCCCGGGTGATGTTCTGGTTGGGCCGGAAGGTTCCGTCCTCATAGCCGGTGGTGATGCCGGTGCTGTACAGGAAATCCACATAGGTGGCGGCCCAGTAGCCGTCAATATCGGTGAACTTGTGGTTGGTGCTGGTGGGCGCCACGTCCACGGAGGCCCGGCCGATGTTGCCGGAGGCGTCCCGGGCGGTGATGGTGAGGCGCATGGCGTCGTGGCTCACCTGGGACTGGGGCAGCGACACGGTCAGCGCGCCGGAGGCGGTGTTATAAGAGAAGTCCAGCGCGGCGCTCTTCTGGCTGCCGCCGGAGCAGGTGACGGAAATTGCGCTCTTGGGCAGCACACCGTCTACAGTGTCGGCCACGGTGGCGGTCAGCTGCCAGGCGGCATTGTCCAGGGACGCGGTGACGGAGGGCACCTCCGTATCCACAATGCCGTCATGGGAGGCGGTGATCTGGTCCAGGTAGATGGTGCCGGAGGAAGCGGCGGAGCCGCTGACCGCCAGGCCCTGAATGGAGAAGGTGCCGCTGATGGGAACGGAGACCTGCTTCCAGCCGGTGAAGTTCAGCGTGGTAATAGGCTTGAGGAGGCTGGAGGTGGTGCCGTCACTGTACAGGAAGGAGAGCGTATTGCCGGAGCCGTCGCCCCGGACCCAGACGTTCAGGCTGGAGTGCTGGGTGCCGATGGCTGTGGAGGAGGCGGCGCGCCACTGGGCGGCGTAGCCGCCAGCTTCCGTCAGGGTGTAGTCTACCTTGGCGGCACCCCGGCCCAGCTTCACATAGTCGCTGGCGGAGGTGAGGCTGAAGTCCATGTTGGTGCCGCTGCCCCGGAAGATGGTGGTGGAGCCTTCAAAGTTCTCAATGCTTTCAAGGCCCGTGCCGGCCACGGTGACCTTCACCGTGGCGCTCTTGCCGCCGGCGGTGACCGTAATGGTGCCGGTGCCGGGAGCGGTGGCGGTGAAGATGCCGGTGTTGGAGATGGTGCCGATGTTGCCGCTGACCGTCCAGGTAAAGGCATCCTGATCCGCCTGGAGGGCCATGTGGTGGTACACGGCGGAGGCTACCAGAGCGGCGGAGGCGCCGTCAGCCACGGAGATGCTGGAGACAACGGTGCCGCTGCTGTTGCGGACGGTGATGGAATCCGGCGTCTCGATGGCGTGGACCGTGGTGGAGCCCTTCTGGCTGCCGCTGTATGCGGTGACGGTGATGTCACCGCCGCCGGCAGGCGTGGTCAGGACGTTGCCGTCCAGTGTGCCGGCACTGGTCTCCAGGTCATAGGGCTCATCGCCCATGGGGATGAAGTTGGTGTCCAGGGCGGCGGCGGAAATATTCACCCGGCTGCCGGCCAGGACATAGCTGTGATCTGCCTGGACATAAAAGCTGCCGAGGCGTCCGGTGGGTTCACTGCTGGCCACCAGGAACACGTGGTTGGTGACGGCCCGCTCGCTGCCGTCGGAGGGAGTGTTGATGGTCTTGGCGGTCAGCTCGTCCGGCTGAGTGACGGTGATGGCGGTGGAGCCGCCGCCGTCCAGGCACAGAGCGGTGACGCAGCCCAGCTCCACCATCCGCTGAGCCAGCTGATTGAGGGATGCGCCGATGGAGTGGCCGGATTTGCGGCCGTCAATGGTGTAGAAGACCAGCGTGCCGTCCGCCTTCTGGCCGATAGCGGTGCGGGGGCTGGCGCTGTTGGAGAGGCCGGAGACCACAGACCCGTTTTCCACCAGAGAGTAGAGCGCACCCACGGCGTACTCCACATCGTTCCACTGCTCGCTGGAGGCGGTGACGGAGAGGGTGATGGTGCTGCCCACGGGGATGCGCCGCAGGGCATCCACATTGTAGGAGCTGGACTGGAGATTGGCGGAGAGCACGATCTGATCGGGGCCGATGGCGGTGGCGGAAGTGGCCTCGACCACCTGGTCCACGGTGGCGGTCATCTCCCCGCCGATGGTCAGGGAGCCGCGGTCAATGGTGCAGATGACATCCACGCCGGCTTCTGTGTTGCCGGTGGTATGGCGGGAGTTGAAGTCATAAGTATAGAGATAAATGCCGCCGGTAGAGACCCGGGCCTTATTGACGCCGGTGAGCTGGCGGACCACCTCTGTGGGGGTGCCGTAGTCGTTGAGCAGCTCATAGCCCAGGTCCGCGGAGACCTTCACCGTGGGCTTGCCCAACACGGCGGTGCCGTCCGCCCGGAAGCCGATGGCGTAATACCCACCGTCGGTGCTCAGAAGTTCCCCTTCCGACACAACCAGGCCGATGGGCAGGCCGGTGGAGGTGTTGAAAAAGTCGCCGTTCATGCCGGCAACGACCCGGTATCCTTTGGATTCCAGGCCCTTGGCGGCCGAGGAGACCGTGATGCGGGAAGTCAGAGTGTCACCATAGGTGACAATGGGCGTCACATCTTCATTGGGGGTATAGGTCACCACGTTTTCTGTCCGCAGATCCGAATATGCGGAACTCCAGAACACGTTGGTGGAAAGCTGTGTCTCCTGGTTGAGCAGCGTGTCCCGGGTGGAGAGATCCTCGCCCAGGGCATTGGACGCGGCGGCGCTGATGCCCAGGGAACAGGCCAGCGATGCGGAAAGGAACAAGGACAATGTCCTGCGGAAAAAACGATTCATAAGCTGCCTCCGTCAGTTTCAAGGGTGGTCAACATAACATTTTTCAGAATAGCACAAAAAAGGGATAAAGTAAATGCCGAACCGGAAACAAACCCGCCGTTCCGGCCGGAAAAATGTTCTTTTTTTCTGACGAAACAGCGCCCAAAAAGTTCCCTGCATGAAAAAGGCCTTGTGGGAGATCGCCGGAGGAGGCTATAATGGGGAAAAACCGCTCCGACGAGGCCGGAGCAGACGGAGGAGGAGACGCGGATGCAGATCAAGATCGACGAGAGCCGGTGCATCGGCTGCGGGATGTGCGCGGCGGTGGTGCCGGAGGTATTTGCCATCGTGGGCCGGGTGTCCCGGGTGACGGGGGCACCGGAGAAAAACCGGGAGAGCCGGGTGTTTGACGCAGCCAACGGCTGCCCGGTCAACGCCATTTCGGTGAAGCGGTGAGGAAAAACCGGCAGGACCCCGCCGGTTTTTTGTCGGGAACGGTTGCAAAATCTGGAAAAGGGGCGTACAATAAACGGAACTGAACAACGGGGAGTCCGTATTGCCGGGCTGAGAGGAGACCGCCATGGTCTTTACCCGCGACCTGATTTGGATCATGCCAACGTAGGGAGATAAGGATGCGCGCCGCAGACTGCCGATCAGGGTGTCTGCGGCGCTTTGCGCGTTTTTGGGGGATTTGGAGGCTCTTCCGCCCCGGCGCGGGTTTAAAACGGGAAATCCGGCCATCGGCCGATTCCGGCGGTACATTGGGGGCACCACCTTGTATCGCCTCATAAAACTTCAATGCGAAAAGGAGAAATCAGTATGATGAAAACAGCATTGACGATCGCTGGCAGTGATTCCAGCGGAGGCGCCGGGATTCAGGCAGACATCAAGACCATGACGGCCAACGGCGTATTCGCCATGAGCGCCATCACCGCCCTGACTGCCCAGAACACCACCGGCGTCACAGACATCCTGGAGGCAACACCCCAGTTCCTGGGAGAGGAACTGGACGCCATTTTCACCGACATCTTCCCCGATGCCGTGAAGATCGGCATGGTCTCCTCCTCCGGCCTCATCTCTGTCATCGCGGACAAGCTGCGCCAGTACGGCGCAAAGCACATCGTGGTGGACCCGGTGATGGTGGCCACCTCCGGCGCAAAGCTCCTGCGGGACGACGCCATCGCCGTTCTGGAAGCGCAGCTGCTGCCCCTGGCTACGGTTCTGACCCCCAACATCCCGGAGGCCGAGATCCTCTCCGGAATGACCATCCAGAATGCCACAGACATGGAGCAGGCGGCCCGCACCATCAGTGAGCGGTACGGCTGCGCTGTTTTGTGCAAGGGCGGCCATCAGATCAACGATGCCGACGACCTGCTCTGGCGGGACGGCGTGGGCAAATGGTTCCGGGGCCGCCGCATCAACAACCCCAACACCCACGGCACCGGCTGCACCCTCTCCAGCGCCATCGCCTCAAACCTGGCCAAGGGCTATGATCTGGACACGTCTGTGGAGCGGGCCAAGGCGTACATCTCCGGCGCGCTGGCAGCTATGCTGGACCTGGGCAAGGGCAGCGGTCCCATGGACCACATGTTCGCCCTGAGAGGAGAGTTCGTCCAATGATGACGCCCCTCATCGCGGCGGTCTTTGCCATCGTAGTGCTGGCCGTTACCTTGTGGCAGTGCCGGGGACTGCGGCTCACCGTCCGGGATATCTGCCTGGGCGGCGTGATGACCGCCGCCACGCTGGTGCTGCGCTGCATCCTCATCACGCTGCCCAACGGCAGCCACATCAGCCTGGGGGCCATGCTGCCCCTGCTGCTGCTCTCGCTGCTGTACAGCCCCCGGGTGGCCTTCTGCGCCGGCTGGGTCACCGGCATCCTGGCCATGGTGCTGCTGCCGGACTGGCAGCCCGTCCACTGGGCCCAGCCCTTTGTGGAACAGCTGATCTGCTTTTCCGCCCTGGGCTACGCCGGCATCTTCGGTACGGACCGGCGGTGGAAGATCGTGGCCGGTACCACGCTGGCGGTGGCGCTCAGCGTTTTGAGCCATATCATGGCGGGCGCCGTCTTTTTTGCCCAGTATGCCTGGGATGGATATGGCCCCTGGGCATACAGCATCCTCGCAAATCTCTCCGGCCACGGGACAGAGGGCCTGCTGACCATCCTGGTGGTGGCCTTCCTGCCCATCTCCCGGCTCCGCCGGGCCGTGAAAGCAGGTGGCTGAGATGGGATTTGTCAGCGAACTGATCCGGGACAGCCTCCCCATCTGGCAGCAGTGCCTGGACTCGGACTTTGTCCGGGGCGTGGCAGACGGTTCCCTGCCGGAGGACTGCTTTCAGGGCTACATTGTGGACGACAGCCTGTACCTCCGGGAGTATGCCAAGGTCTTTGCCTGGGGTATGCTCCACGCCCGGGACATGGCAGAGATCCGCAACTACTACTCTCTGCTCTCCTTTGTCAATGAGAGCGAGGATGCCACCCGTCTTGCCTATCTGCGGCGCTACCACCTCACCGACGAGCAGATCCAGCGCCTGCCTCTGCGGCCGGAAAACCGGGCCTACGCGGATTTCATGCTGGACTCCGCCCGGGAGGGCCAGGGCGCGCCGGAGTGCATGATGGCGTGCCTTCCCTGCATGCTCAGCTACGGCTGGATCTTCCGGCAGGTGGTGAAGGCATCGCCCCAGGTGCAGTCCACTCCCTACTGGCCCTTTGTCCGGGACTATGCCTCGGACCGCTATGAAGCGGCCTGCAGCCAATGGGCGGCCTTTACCGACGAGGTCTGTCAGGACCTTTCGCCCCGGCGGCGGGAGATGTGCCGGGAGATCTTCCGGACCTGTTCCCTCCACGAGCTGCATTTTTGGGAAATGAGTGCCAAACCTCGGACGGATCTGGGGGTTGATGCCGATTCGGCGGAAGGGAGAAACCACATATGAAAAAAACATCGGTCTTTCAGAACAGTCTCATCTGGTTCGGTGCAGGCGTCTCCCTGGCGGAGATCCTCACCGGCACCAGTTTTGCACCCCTGGGCATGGCCCGGGGCTTTGCCGCCATTTTGCTGGGCCACGTCATCGGCTGCGCCCTCTTTTTCCTGGCGGGCCTCATCGGCGGCCGTACCGGCCGCAGTGCCATGGAAACGGTGAAGATGAGCTTCGGCCAGAAGGGCGGACTGCTCTTTGCCTTTTTGAACGTGCTGCAGCTGCTGGGCTGGACCGCCATCATGATCTATGACGGCGCCCTGGCCATCGACGGTATTTTCGGCGCCGGACACTGGATCTGGTGCCTGGTGATCGGCGGACTCATTATCGTGTGGATTCTGGTGGGCATCACCAACCTGGGACTTATCAACAAGATCTCCATGACGGCCCTCTTCCTTCTGACGCTGGTGCTGTGCAAGGTGATTTTCTTCTCCGGTGCCCCGGTGGGGGGCGACCTGGGAGAGACCATGAGCTTCGGCGCGGCGGTGGAGCTGGCGGTGGCCATGCCCCTTTCCTGGCTGCCCCTGATCTCCGACTACACCCGGGAGGCGGAAAAACCCTTCCAGGCCACTCTGGCCAGTACCTTGACCTACGGTGTGGTGTCCTGCTGGATGTATGTGATCGGCATGGGTGCCGCCATTTACACCGGGGAGTATGACATCGCCCAGATCATGGTCAAGGCGGGCCTGGGGATTGCGGCGCTGGTGATCCTGGTGCTCTCCACGGTGACCACCACCTTCCTGGATGCCTGGTCCGCCGGCATCTCCGCTGAGTCCCTCAGCAGCAAGCTCAACGGCAAGTGGACGGCGGTTGTGGTGACGGTGGCGGGCATTGCCGGTGCCATCCTCTTCCCCATGGATGACATCACCGACTTCCTCTATCTCATCGGCTCCGTATTTGCGCCCATGATTGCCGTGCAGATCGCGGACCACTTCCTGCTGCACCGGGACCGCTTCAACGAGGCGTTCGACGGGCGGAACCTGGTGATCTGGCTGGTGGGCTTCGTGCTCTACCGGGCGCTGATGCGCGTGGACATCGTGGTGGGCTACACCCTGGTGGATATGGTGGCCACCATGGTACTGTGCCTGCTGGCAGACGCCGTACTGGGCCGCCGGGAGCGCACCGCGGCCTGACGGAAGTCTTAAACGGCCCTGCTTCAAATCTTTGTGACACAAAGCCTGGGGGCCGCCGGAATGATTCCGGCGGCCCCCAGACTGTTTCCATAAAATTGAACAAAACATTTCAAGATACTTTTAAGCTGAAAATTATAGGGATATTAGAAAGAATTAGTTAAAAACAAGAACAAAATAAGAGAAAACTTTTCAGATTGGTTTTAGCTTTTTTCCGTATCATGCTACCAGAACGTTCCAGTGAGGAACGATGGAAAGGAATCTGTGTCATGAAGGAAGAACGAACAGAGGGACAGCTGGCGGTTGCACAACCGGCGGAAGAGATCCCTGCCGCTCCCAAGAAAAGGCGGCTGAAACGACTGCTCAAAGGGAAAAAGCGCAAGTGCCTGGCGCTGCTGGTGGCAGCGGCCATTGTGGCCGGCATTCTGGCGGCGCGGGGGTTCGGCGGCCAGGAGGCCGCGGCGGAGGCCAGCTACCAGACGGCCACCGTGGAGACGCGGAACATCACCCGCTCCCTCAGCTCCAGCGGAACGCTGCAGCCGGCGGACTCGTACACCGTCAGCACCCTGGTCTCCGGTGAGATCCTCAGTGATACGTTTGAGGAGGGAGATCAGGTGGAAAAGGGACAGCTGCTCTACACCCTGGATTCCTCCGGGGCCTCCAACAGCCAGACCCAGGCCCAGAACAGCTATACCCAGGCCCAGACCAACTACCAGCAGGCGGTGGCGGCCAAGTATCCCACTGCGGACCTGAGCGGAACGGTCAGCGAGGTCTATGTGAAAAACGGAGACACGGTCAGCGCCGGTACGGAGCTGATGCGGATCGTGGGGGACAATCACATTTACCTCACCGGCCTTTTCCCTTACGCCAGCCCCTCTGATTTCTACATCGGTCAGACCGCGACCATCTACATCAACGGGTTTGCGGGCACCACCACCGGTACAGTCACGGCGGTCTCCACGTCTACGTTTACCACCTCCAGCGGCCAGCAGGCGGTATCCGTCCAGGTGAAGGCGTCCAATCCGGGGCTTGTGACGTCGGATTACACGGCCACCATCTATGTGGGCAGCTATGCCAGCTATGGTCAGACCAGCATCAATCTCGGTACTTCCAGCGTGGTCACGGCCGAGGCATCCGGCAAGATCTCGGGCCTGAGCTGGCTGGCCGGTGACACCATCTCCGAAGGCGACCGGATCTGCACCATCACCGGAAACAGCGTGGATAACTCCATTCAAAACGCCGAGATCAATGTGGAAAACGCCCAGTCCTCCCTGGAAAATGCCAAGGAGACGCTGGATGACTATTCCATCACCGCACCCATCTCCGGTGAAGTGGTCACCAAAAACGCCAAGGCCGGAGACAAGATCGAGGGCGGTTCCGATGGTACGCTGTGTGTCATTTACGATCTGAGTTATCTGGAGATGACCATGAACATCGATGAGCTGGATATCTCCGACGTGGCAGTGGGCCAGGAGGTCCAGATCACCGCCGATGCCGTGGAGGGCACCACCTATACCGGCGTGGTCACCAAGGTCTCTGTGGCAGGGACCACCTCCGGCGGCATCACCACCTATCCCGTCACCGTCCGCATTGATGAGACCGACGGCCTGCGGCCCGGCATGAACGTGGATGCGGAGATCATTCTGGACTCCGCCGAAGATGTGCTGGCCATCCCCAGCGGTGCGGTGAACCGGGGCAACACGGTTCTCATTACCGCGGACTCCCCCAGCGCGGCAAACGCCCTGGACCAGGAGGCCCCGGAGGGCTATGTTTACGTGGAGGTGGAGACCGGCATCAGCGACGACAGCTACATCCAGATCCTCTCCGGATTGCAGGAGGGTGACACCGTGGCGTACCTGCAAACGTCCGGCGGCTCCGGGGACATGGCCATGGGCGCCATGGGGATGATGCCCTCCGGCGGGATGGGCGGCGGCATGAACGGTGGCCCCGTCGCCGGAGGCGGCGGGATGTCCGGCGGGCCCGGAGGAGGCTTCTGATGGGCCCCCTCATTGAGTTCCGCCACGTCTGCAAGACCTATCAGATGGGCGACACCCTGATCCGGGCGGCCAATGACATCTCCATGAAGATTGACCGCAATGAATTTGTGGCCATTGTGGGCCAGTCCGGCTCCGGCAAGTCCACCTGCATGAATATTATCGGCTGCCTGGACGTTCCCACTTCCGGCACCTATCTGCTGGACGGCCGGGACGTGGGCCAGATGAACAAAAACCAGCTGGCGGCCATCCGCAACAAGATGTTGGGCTTTATTTTCCAGCAGTATAATCTGCTGCCCAAGCTGACGCTGCTGGAAAACGTGGAGGTCCCCCTGATGTATGCCGGGGTTCCCAAGGCGGAGCGCCGGGAGCGGGCCAAAGTCGCCCTGGAGCTGGTGGGCCTTGGCGATAAGCTCCGCCACAAGCCCATGCAGCTCTCCGGCGGCCAGCAGCAGCGGGTGTCCATTGCCCGGGCCCTGGTGGGAGAGCCGGCGGTGATCCTGGCGGACGAACCCACCGGCGCCCTGGATTCCCGTACCGGCCGGGAGGTGCTGGCCATGCTGCAGGAACTCCATGCTGCCGGCAACACTGTGGTCCTCATCACCCATGATAACTCCATCGCTGTCCAGGCCCAGCGGATCATCCGTCTGGAAGACGGCCGGGTGATCTACGACGGCGACGCCAGCGCTCCGGAGGCGGTGGTCACGCCGGACCGGGCCGGAAAGGGGATGGGCGCGAAATGAGTCTGATCGAAACCTTTCAGCTGGCCCTGAAAAACATCCTGGGCAGCAAGATGCGGACCTTTTTGACGATGCTGGGCATCATCATCGGCGTGTGCGCGGTGATCGTCATCGTGGGCCTCGGCAACGGCATGCAGGGCTACATCGAAAGCCAGTTTGAGGACATGGGCACGGATTCGCTGACCGTGATGATCATGGGCCGCGGCTCCTCCCGCTCCGTTTCCGATGAAGAGATGTATGAGATGGTGGCGGATAACAGCGACCTGCTCAAGCAGATCTCCCCCACCGTCACCATGACGGGCATTTTGAAAATCGGCAGCGACAGCATCACCACTACCTCTATGACCGGCGTCAGCGAGGATTACTTCTCCATGAAGGACTATACCGTGGCGCAGGGCCGGGGGCTTCAGTACACCGACATGGAGAACCGGAAAAAGGTCTGCGTGATCGGGCAGTACCTGAACATGGCCTATTACGGCGGCAGTGCTGTGGGCCAGACGCTGAAAATCGGCGGCACCACCTTTACCATCGTGGGAGTTCTGGCCCAGCAGTCCAGCGATCTGGAGGAGGGCGGCACGGATGACTGCGTCTACCTCCCCTATACCACGGCATCCCGGCTCAACTATACCGGCACCATCAGCAGCTATACCATCACCGTCCAGGACAAGGATCAGGTCTCGGAGGCAAAGTCGCTGGTGGAAAGTGAGCTGTATGAAATTTTTGAAGATGATGACGCCTATACTGTTACCAGCATGGCGGAAATGCTGGACACCATGAACGAAATGGTCAACGTCATCATCTATATCCTGGCGGCCATCGCGGCCATCTCCCTGGTGGTAGGCGGCATCGGCATCATGAACATCATGCTGGTCTCCGTCACCGAGCGGACCCGGGAAATCGGTATCCGCAAGGCTCTGGGCGCCCGGGAGAGCGTCATCATGCGCCAGTTCGTCATCGAGGCGGCCACCACCTCCTCCATGGGCGGTATCCTGGGGATTCTCCTGGGTTACGGACTCTCCTCCGTGGCCACCATGGTGATTGCCCGGGTGATGCCGGATACGCCCATCACGGTCAGCCCCAGCCTGCTGGCGGTGCTGGTGGCCTTCGGTGTGTCCACCGGCATCGGCATCGTGTTCGGCTATATCCCCGCCAAGAAGGCGGCAAATCTCAACCCCATTGACGCGCTCCACTACGACTGAGTGCAGAAAGCAAAAAAAGGAGGAATGGCACAGCCGTTCCTCCTTTTTTATTCCCACTTTATTCCTCCGAGAGACGCCGCATCAGCGCGATCTCCCGGGCGTAGCCGGGCAGTTCGTTGGGGGTCTCCAGGCAGAAGGGCAGCTCCCGCAGGGCCGGGTGCCGGACCACACGGGTCAGGGCCTCCAGCCCAATGCAGCCCTCCCCGATGCACGCGTGCCGGTCCTTTCGGGAGCCGGCGGGATTTTTGCTGTCGTTGAGGTGGATGGCTTTGAGGCGGGAAAGGCCGATGACCCGGTCGAACTCCGTCAGGACCCCGTCCAGGTCATGGATCAGGTCGTACCCGGCGTCGGAGACGTGGCAGGTATCGAGACACACGCCCATCTTGTCTCCCAGCTCCACCCGGTCCAGAATGGCCCGCAGCTCCTCGAACCGGTCGCCCACCTCCGTGCCCTTTCCGGCCATGGTCTCCAGCAGCACGGTGGTGGACTGGTCCGGCCGGAGGATGGCGTTGAGTCCGGCTGCGATCAGGTCGATGCCGGTGTCGATCCCCTGGCCCACATGGCTGCCGGGGTGGAAGTTATAGTACTGGCCCGGCAGGTGCTCCAGACGGGTGAGATCGTCGGCCATGGTCTCCTGGGCGAAGCGGCGGTTTTTCTCCTCGGCGCCGCAGAGGTTCAGGGTGTAGGGAGCGTGGGCGATGAGCGGAGCGAAGCGGTGGGCCGTCAGCAGCTCCCGCAGCGCCGCAGCGTCTGCCGGGTCCAGGGCCTTGGCCCGGCTGCCCCGGGGGTTGCGGGTAAAAAACTGAAAAGTATCCGCCCCGAGTTCCAGCGCCTGGCGGCCCATGGCCGCAAAGCCCCGGGAGGCGGAGAGATGACAGCCGATATGCAGCATAAAAAAACCTCCGATGCGTATGATCGTTTTTTAACACCATACCACAAACCGGTGGAAAAGTCCCGGATAAATGCAACAAGGGGCGGCGGAAATACATCCGCCGCCCCTTTCATACGTCAGGAATGGGACGGAGGGTCCTGGGCGGCGTCCTCCCCGCTCTCCAGGAACAGGGCTTCCGCCTGCTGCTGCGTGGCGATCAGGTCGGCCCGGAGGCGGGCGAGAAGCGCTTCGGCGTCGGTAATGGCGTTGAACAGCAGCAGGTACTCCTTACTTAGATTTTGCATTTGAGAGTTCCTCCTTTTCGTTGGCTCCACAAAATCTTGATGTTGTTGCTGTTATCATACACAAAATGAAGAAGGGATTCTGTCTGATTCTGTCGAGTTGCTCGGCAATTTGCAAAAAAAGGAAAAAGTGGCGCCCCAGAGGGGGAAATCGCCGGGAAACAGACGAAAACCGGCGGGGGAAAAGGCAGGAGTCCTGCTAAGCCGCGGCGCCGCGGTGTTCAGGTGCTTCAAAGCACGCGGCAGCGATTGGAAACGCACGGGTAATAAGTTTGTAAAAGAAGAAAATGAAAGGTAAAATCCTGGTAAAACCTTTTTCAAAAGTTCGGAAATCTTGTTGAATGGCCTGCAAAAAGGGACTATACTCACTCCGTCGAAAGGAATTTCTGACAAATCATATCAGTATCAAGTGTGAGGAAGGATCAAAATGGAAATGAAGAAGAGAGTCCTGACCGGTGCCCTGTGCGGCGCACTGCTGGTGGGGACGGTGGTTCCCGCACTGGCTGCCACCGAGCACTACAACAACGGTGCCTCCGTGGGCGGCAGCGCCGAGTGGACCGCCTGGACGGAGAAGTGGGACACCGTGGCCACGGACTACACCAAGGTGTCCATGACCCCCGGCGCCGACGAGACGGAGCTGAATTTTGCCTGGTACAGCAAGGATGACGGCAAGGCTGCGACCCCCGTGGTCCACTTCGGTACGGACCGGAACAATCTCAAGACCTTCACCGGCAAGGCCGCCGATGTGGATGTCTCCCTGACCGACGGCGTGGCCTATGACTACAACCACGTCACCGTCACCGGGCTGAAGGAGAACACCACCTATTACTACACGGTGGAGAAAAACGGCGTCCAGTCCGACGTGGAGACTTACAAGACTCGCAGCTTCTCCACGATCAAGATGCTCTATGTGGGCGATCCCCAGATCGGTGCTTCCAAGGGCCAGCCCCAGGGCGGCGAAACCCTGGCCGCTGACAGCGGCGCCGGCAACACCGCCGCCCGGAACGACTCCTTCGGCTGGAACCGGACGCTGGAAGCCGCCCTGGCTCAGGACCCCGATGTGAACTTCATCATCTCCGCCGGTGACCAGATCAACAAGACCGGCAAGCCCAAGGAGGAGGAGTACGCCGGCTACCTGGCCCCCGAGGCGCTGGCATCTTTGCCTGTGGCTACCACCATCGGCAACCATGATTCCCTGAACCCTGATTATTCCTACCACTTCAACAACCCCAACGCCACGGATTACGGCACCACCGAGGCCGGCGGCGACTACTATTATTCCTACGGTGACGGGCTGTTCATCGTGCTCAACACCAACAACTACAACGTGGCTGAGCACAAGAAGGCCATCCAGGAGGCCGTCGCTTCCGATCCCGACGCCGCCTGGCGCATCGTCACCATTCACCAGGATATCTACGGCAGCGGCCTGGATCACTCCGACACCGACGGCATGATCCTGCGGACCCAGCTGACCCCCATCTTTGATGAGTACGACATCGACGTGGTGCTCCAGGGACACGACCACACCTACAGCCGCTCCAAGCTGCTCTACGGTGACGGCCAGACCCACGGCTCCTATGAGTTCCAGCTCAATGCCGACGGCAGCGACTACGACTGGGATCACGCCTACAACACCACCAACAACACCCAGATCCCCCTCTCCCCCGCTGACGGTGACACCGCCGGTGAGGCCCTGCTGAACAACTTCCAGGCGGACAACAAGTGCTACACCATCGAGACCGCTGTGGGCAACACCGTGACCAACCCCAACGGCACGCTGTATATGACCGCAAACTCCGCCTCCGGCTCCAAGTTCTATGAGCTGATCTCCGCCCAGCAGGACTATATCGCCAAGCGCAGCCAGAACTGGCTGCCCAGCTGGTCCGTCATCACTCTCAGCAAGACCTCCTTCTCCATCGACACCTATCAGCTGACCGCCGACGGCAAGACGGAGAAGATTGACAGCACCTTCACCATCAACAAGACCGGTGCCGGTGAGAGCCTCACCGCTCCCCTGACCCGCGCCCAGGCAGTCCAGCGCCTGTATGACGCCGCCGGCCGTCCCGCCGTCTCCACGGCTGCCGGGTTTACCGATGTGTCCGCCGACGCCTCTTACCTGAAGGCCGTGGCCTGGGCCAAGGCGCAGGGCATCGTCAAGGGTGTCACCGGTACGGCCTTCCAGCCCGATGAGACCATTACCCAGGCCCAGTTCGCGGCCATGCTGACCCGCTATGCCGCCGTCAAGGGCAAGACCGGCGCCTCCGCCAGTGCCACGCCCGCCCAGGGTCTGAGCTATGCCAAGACCAATGGGCTGCTGACCGGCAGCGCCGTCACCGCCTCTACTGCGGATTACGCCCTGACCAAGCTGGGCTGATCCCGTTCCCCTTTCCCTGCTTCGTCTCTCCGCAGGCAAACTGCCTGCGGAGAGACGCTGTTTACTTTTTCATGAAACGAGGTCTTTCCCGTGAATCGTGTGGTTTGGAAACGCTGGGTGCCGCCGCTGGTGCTGCTGGCGCTGTTTTTGCTGCTGGTGGTCCGGCTCAATCAGGTGGACAAGGTGGCGCTGGTCTCCCGGGAGGGGCAGACCTTTGAAAAAGGCGTGGTCACAGAGATCCTGCAGGATAACATCCAGCCCGACGGTAGCCGCACGGGCGAGCAGGTGGTCCGCGTCCTCATGAAAAGCGGTGAACTCAAGGGCCAGGAGATCGAAACCACTTCCAGCTCCGGCTTTTTGTTCGGCGCACCCTGCACCGTGGGCATGAAAGTGGTGGTGATGCAGAGCCTGTCGGGGGACACGGTGGTCTCCAGCGTCTATGCCCAGGACCGGGAGTTCCAGATCCTGGCCTTTGCGGCGCTGTATCTGCTGGCGCTGTGCCTCATCGGCGGCTGGCAGGGGGCCAAGGGCGCCCTGGGCCTGATCTTCACCTTCGGCTGTATTTTGTGGGTCTATCTGCCTCTGGTGTACCGGGGCTGGTCCCCCTTCTGGAGCGCCGTGCTG
>UMBF01013534.1_pt1 | contig 24877 bp, 22 predicted proteins | sample 1963901 | NCBI WGS metagenome assembly UMBF01 (sample SAMEA4835935, study PRJEB28245) | human gut metagenome | biome: gut microbiome; material: fecal sample | place: Denmark | collected 2008 | reverse complement strand
GCGTGAACGTCGGTGAAGAAGTTGAGCATGGTGTTGTCGTCCATAAAGACCGCCTTCACCGTGACCTTGCCCGCCGGCATGACAAAGGTGTACTTGCCGCCGCCCTTATCGGTCAGTTCGAGTGCCTTGCCGTCCTTGTCCAGCACGGTCAGGCTTTCGAGGACGTAGCCCTTGTCGGGGGTCACGGTGATGGTCACGGTGTCGCCCTTGGACGCGGATTTGGGAGATACGGTGACAGTGCCGTGCTTTACATCATCTACAGATACCGAATAGCTGGGTGCGGAGAAGCCTCCTCCGCCTCCGCCGCCTCCGCCTCCGGAGGAACCGCCGCCGGAGGTAGAGTCTGTGATGCGAATGATAATCTTCTTTTCCACGATCACATTGGTGTCTGCGTTGACCGCAGCACAGATCAGGGTCATCGTGCCATCCTGATCACCAAAGCTGAGTGTATTTCCGCTGATAACGGCGTGCGTATCATTCTTTTCCAGCGTCCATCGTACAGAAGCCGGATAGGCCGCCAGCTCTTCCGGAGTAAAGGCCTTTCCGAACTGATCGAGCGTCGTTACCTTAGCTGCAGACAGATCCAGCGTAGTGTTTTTCCGAACGGACGACGGAATTCCGTCTGCGGTGATCGCAGTCAGCCGTCTCGGGGCATTGACCGTCAGCGTAATGTGGTTACTCTCGATGTCGCCGGAACGGGCATAGATCTCGGTAGAATCTTCTTTCAGTGCCTTGAGTGTTCCGTTTTCGAGCGAAACCACATCCGGCTTGGAGGTAACCCATTCAAAGCTGCCGCCGGTCATTTCTCTGCCATACTGATCGTAGCCGGCAGCGGTAAACTGATCTGCAAGAACCGCATTTTCATCCAGCCGCAGGACAAAACCGTCCTTCATGTCGGCGCGGATTGTCTTGAGGGTCGGCTGCTGCTCGACCTTAACAACGACATTCTTTGCAGTCTTGCCGGCAGAGGCAGAGGAGGCTTCCAGAATCACATCCGCATAGGAGGTATCCGGGACACTGCCAACCGCAACGAGCAGTTTTCCGTTTTCAATCGTGGCATTGGTCTGATTGGTGTCTGCCAGCGTCCACTCGATGTCCGACGGAATTCCACAGGGATTGCCGTGCTGATCGCGCGCCAGCAGCGGAATGCGGGACAGATCATACTCTGCGCCCTCTACTGCGGCGGGAGCGCCGTCATTATAATACAGCTCATTCAGATACGGCTTTGCCGTCACCTGTACGGGCAGCGGCTGTGCCGTCCGATAGACCGTTTCGCCCTGCTCGTCCTGTCCGACCGGATAATACAGGGTGACCGTATCCGTGCCGACTACAAGACCGGTGATTACGCTGCCGCTGATTTCGGCATAGTCCTTGTCCGTGGCAAGCCGCCACTCGAACAGGCCATCGTCAAGCGTCATGTCCTCGCCATACTGATCCTTGGCCTCCACATCGAGCGTGCTCAGGTCAAAGGTGTTCGCCGTATCATCATTATAAATGAGATTGGGAATCGTGCCGTTCACGGTCAGCGTATCGAGCTGCCGTTCGGGCAGAACCTGCAGCGGTACACGGTTGGATTCCGTGCCGTTCACTACGGCATAAACCTGATAGGTTCCCGGCGCGGTAAACTCGATGCTGCCCGTGGTTTCGTCAACCGTAATGTCATCGTTTGCTTCTGCATACCACTTGACCTTGCCGGTTACATCAAAATCGTTGCCGTCCTCGTCCAGAGCGGTCACAGTCAGTGCGGAAACATCGGCGGTGTTGCTGCCGTCGTTGAAGTAGAACGGCTCAAAGCTGCCCTCTACCGTAACCGAGGAAAGCACAACGGGCAAGATGGTCAGTTCAATCAGCTCGCTGTTGAAATTATCCGTTGTTTCGATCGTATCCTTCGGCTGATAGCGCAGGAACAGCTGTGCTCCGTCATTCGGCTTGAGCGCCTTGAGAACAGGGTAGCCGTTGCGGTTTGTCGTGACCTCGGCATACTCCGAAGCGTCGTTCAAACCTTCGTCCACAACCGTCCATTCGCCGCTCAGGCGGGGATTGAAGCCGTACCAGTCCACGTCGTGTTCGTTTTTCGCCTCGACCTTGATGCTGTCCAGACGCAGGCTTTGCTGCTCGTACAGAGAAACCTGTTCGGTATCAGGCACCAGACGATCGAGTGCATAGATTGGGTACACCTTCTGCGGGGTGATGACGGTGTTCTTGGAGGTGTAGTGGAACGAACCGAAGTACGGTGCAACCGGCTGACCGGAGCACAGCTGATCGGCTGCCGTCTTGAATTCGCCCTGATACAGGCTGTTCATATCCAGACCGTCGGGGTCGTAGCCGAGGACAGTCCGGTTCTGGATGCGGGCATCCAGATCCTCGATCGCGCTTCTGCCGTTCCGGCCGAAGGTATACTGCTTAAACTCCCGTCCTTTCCAACTGTCCACCGAAACACCATTCCCCTTGGTTCGATGATAACCGGTAACCGAGAGGAGCATGGTCTTATACTTGATGTACACCGCGCCGGTATAGGGGATGGTCGTTTGCAGATCGGTCACATCGACATTGATGTCAATGCCCGTATGCGCCGGCAGCGGTACGGAGATGGTATCCGTAATAGACTGTGCGTAGGACTCTTCCTTGCTGCTCTCGTAGGTCTTTTCCATGCCGTAGGAATAGGAAAAACTCTGCTCCACCTTGGCAGTGGGTGAAAGCGCGGTCAGAACGGGCACGCTGAATTCAACGCCTACCGTGGTCTCCTCAGTCCAGTTCTGTGAATAGGTATTGGAGACTGTGGTCGAGGTAGTAGTGCTTTTTTCATAGGTATAGCTTTTTTCGACCGTGTTTTCAAAGTCATTGCGGTTTTCCGCCGTCACCTTGTAGCTGTCCGAGCTGCCGCCCAGATTAAACTGGTAGCCCTTCTGCTCGAGCGACGCCGTTGTGTCATCCGTCTCGATGGAAGGCGTTTCAAACCGGTTCGCAATACCCTGAATTTCAAAGTCGTAGAACGCCTGTACATAGTAGCCGTAGCCGGTGCTTACATAAGAGTGATGGTCATCGCGTTCCCTCTCCGCTCTGGTAGAGACATAATAAACCGGGGTTTCTTCTTCCGGAAGGCTGTTCAAAACACCCGAGCCGTTCAGAACCGCGCTCTGGTCAACAACGCTGCTGACAGCATCCCGCAGACCCTTGGCTGTATACTGTACCTTCGCATAATCTGCCGCCGTCAGAGCGGTATACGGCTCATGATAGCCGGATTCATTGTTGTCGTTATAGTACGTTTTTGGCAAAACATTGTTTGCAATAGCCGCCCACTGCTCCGCAAATTTGGGATTCCGGATCATCTCCTGCAAAATCTGCTCCTGTGTGCTCGGCAGATTGTAGGTATCCGAGGCATCAAAGATCTCCCAGTCGTTTTTTGCCGTCACGGCTGCCCCGGCTGTTGGGGGCAGCACCCCTATACACATTGCCACCGCCAGCAGGCCGCACAAACCTCGCCGTCGTATCATCTGCTTTTTACTCATACCATTTTCCTCCTTTTCTGTGTCAGTGTTCCTGCTCGGCCATGGAAAACAGCTCGTTATGGCTCATCTCCACATCGCCAAAGCGGACAAAAATGCCGTTTGTCACCGCGCTGTTCCACACCTGCGGGTCGGAAAGTGACCGGAATCGGAATTTATCCAGATAGGGCTTCATATCCAGCAGCAGGCGGCTGCCGGAGATAAAATCGACCTGCAGAACGTGATCGGTCAGCGGCTTGACTGACTGAATGTATTTCCGGTCCAAATGCGTACCTCCTCTCGCCTACACAAAATAAAAGGTTCACCGTACCTATAGGATACGGTGAACCTTTCAAAAAAACCATTCACAAGTTGTTAGTTTTTATCCGCAAGCAGGTCGAGCAGCAGCTTGCGCTTTGCGCGCGGCTCTCCTGCTATCTGCAGTTTGGTGTAGATTTGATTCACATACTGCCGGATACTGCCCTCGGACAGATACAGCTTTTCCGCAATCTCGCGGTTGTTCAGCCGCTGTGCCATCAGCCGGACAATCTCATATTCCCGCTCGGTCAGCGCAGACAGGGCTTCCGGACGGTCAAATCCGGCCTTTCGCCGCTCTGCGGCTTCTCCCAGTTCGATAATCTGTGCAACCGTTCCGGTTTGCAGCCGCTCTGCCAGCAATGGCTTGAGATAGCGATAATTCTCCGCAAACGGAATGACAAAGCCGTCCGGTTCCGCGTCGGTCAGTGCCTGATCGAGCTGCGCCTGTGCCTCCGCATGCTTACCCAGCATTTCATACGCCGCTGCCGTCTGGATTCGGATATGCATCGCGACCAGTGCGTAGTGCATGCCTTCGCACACAGCAAGCAGCCTTTCGCTCCGGCCAACGACACGGGCGTAGTCACCCTGTGCCAGACCGACCTGATTTTCGATCATCTCGATCATCGGCTTGCCCGGTGCAAGTGTATGCACGATTGAAAGCCTGTGCGCGCGGAAAACCTCCGGAATCTTGTCGGTTTTGCCAAGCAAAGCGTAATAATACGCCGCAATCGCGTTCCATAGGTTCAGCCAGGAAGCATTGTGCTGCCGCAGCAGCTCCGCGTGCCGCTCGGCAAGCGTGCAGTGATACTTCATCTCCGCAAACAGCGACAGCCGCCACGCCAGAAAATCACAGCACAGCGCCATATTGGCCTGCCCGTTGTCCTGAATCCGGGCGCACGCGCTTTCGAGTTCGATATGTGCATCCGTTAAGCGTCCCTGCAGGAACGCCGCCTCGGCACGCATGATGGTCTCGGCACCCTGACCGTGATTGCCGGTGATTTTATAATAGTGCGGCATGCACTCGTCCATCTCGGCAAGTTCGCTCTGCAGCTCGCCCGGTGCGCGGTAAAACATCATCAGCACGGACGGTGAACCGAAGGTCCAGCCGCCGCCGGACTGGATGCTGATCGCCTTCCGCGACATCTGCGCGCTGGCACTCCGGTGCAGGCGGCTCATGGCGCTGATATCGTTGTAGCAGAGGAAGCTCATGATCAGGTCGCATTCTCCCCGCAAATCGCCTTTTTCCTGTGCGGAAAGCGCTGTATTTTCGGAAATCGCCGTCAGCAGCAGCTCCTTCAGCTCCAGCATTTTCGGGATATTGCGCCAGTTGAACATACTCCGCATCAGCACCAGAATCGCCAGCGGATGGCTTGCGAGCACAGCTGCCGGGCATTCGTCCAGCGTTGCCAGCACTGCCTTCGGGTGCAGCGAGGAAAGCAGAATGCCTGCATCCTTCTGCAGCGTGCGCAGCATCGCATCGTAATCGCCGTTTTGCCGATACTCGGTCATGGCATGCAGATACAGCCGGTGATCCTCATACCAGATGCCGAGCCGCCCGCGGTAGACGGTCTGCCGCTCCTTCGGCATGGACAGGAAGGTGTGCAGCGCGCATTCCTTCATCATGTGATGAAACCGGTAGGTCGCGCCGTCCGGCAGACGCTTGACAAACGCATTCTGCCCGGTCAGCGCGGCAAGCAGGTCCTCGGCGTGCGCGTCTGCCATAACGAACTGCGCCATTTCGACCGTAAATTCGTCGGCAAGTCCCATCACCGCAAGGAATTCCCGCTGTTTTTCGGGCAGCGGATCAATCATCGCAGCCGTAAAGATGGATGAAATATCCGAATTCGGGTCCGGCAGCACACCGTGCTCGGAAAACATCCGCAAATTCAGATAAACCGCCGAAAACCAGCCCTCGCTGTAATACAGCAGCGTATCTATCTGCTCATCGGAAAGCGCGGTTCCGCACCGCTTGGTATAGACCGCCAGCTCGGTATGGTTAAGCCGAAGCTGCGCCGTGCCGATCTGGTACACCTTTCCGCCCAGCCGGACAAGCTCTGCCGCCGGCAGAAACAGGTCACGGCTGGCTAAAATCAGATGAACATTGGGCGGCAGCCGTCCGGCCAGCGCACACAGGAATCCGGGTGCGCGCTTGTCGGTCAGCAGGTGAAAATCGTCAATAAAAATATAGCAGGACTTCTCACCGGTCAGCGCATGACATAGATCGTCAATCAGCAGTCCGCCGCTCGCTCCGTCGGTCGGACAGTCGTATTCCCGCAGAAAGGCAAAGCCTGCACGCGCAAAGGCGTCCTGCACACTTTTCCAGAAAATCGCAAGATTGCTCGAGTACACACTGATGCGCACAATGTACGGCGCTTCGGCTCCGGCACGTTCCGCGAGATACCACTCCACCGCCGTCGTTTTGCCGTATCCCATAGGTGCAACCACGGTCGTCATGGCACAGCGCGAGATTGGCCGCAGGCTCTCCTGCAGCCGCTCGGATATGTAGATCGTGTTCAGATTCCATTTCGATTTTGGCATGGCGCGCACCTCCGAATACTGTAATGTGCTCTCCTGTCCGTTGTACTGTCTAAATTATACTGGATTTCAGAGCGGGTGTAAACCGTGTATACTGTTAAGGCAGCGTGCATATATGCCCTCAATTTGCGCGTCAAGCCGCTTTTCCAACCGGCAGTGTTACCAGAATTGTTGTTCCCGTATCTGCGCTCTGTTCAACACGCACTGTGCCGCCATGCAGCCGGACAATCTCCTGCACGAGCGCCAGTCCCAGTCCCACGCCGCCCATTGCGCGGCTGCGCGACTTATCCACGCGGAAAAACGGCTGAAAGATGCTGTCCCGGTACTCCTCGGCAATGCCCGGACCGGTATCCCGCACGCGGATAGCCGCCTGACCGCCTTCCTGCTCGACAGACACTTCCACCGAACCGCCCGTGCGGTTGTACTTGATGGCGTTCTCGGTCAGGTTGAACAGCACCCGATACAGCAGCACATCGCTGCCGGTGAGCTGCACATTTTCGCCTGTCTGCGTGAGTGTGATACCGTTTTTCTGCGCCAGCGGCGTCAGATCGACCAGCACTTCCTCGGCCATCGGCGCAAGGTCGATGCAGTCCGTGCGCGGCACGGATTGCAGGTCGCTCATCTCCAGCAGCGTGCGTACAAGGGCGCTCAGGCGCTCGAGCTGTTCCTGCTCAAAGCGCAGCAGCGCGGCTGTTTCGGCATCCATCTGTGGATGCTCCGCCGCAAAAAGCTCGAGCCGTGTTTGTATGAGCGCCAGCGGCGTGCGAAGCTCGTGCGCCGCATTGCCGGTGAACTGCCGCTGCGTGTCAAATGACTGCGCCAGACGGTCGAGCATAGCGTTGACCGACCGGCTCAGCTGCCGGAACTCGGCGGTCGTGTCCTCGGACAGACGGGTGTCGGTCAGGCTTTCCTCGTTGATCTGCCCGGTCTGCCGCGCAAAATCGCCCAGCGGCTTGAGCGCCCGTCCGCTGACGAAATACGCGATGACGGCGCTCAGCAGTGTCACCAGCGCGGTGATGCACCAGCCCATGCGCTCGAAACGCACCTTTTCTGCACTCACCTGCTGAGAAAAGCCGCTGAAGAACGCCTGCATATTCTCTTGGGGTATCTCAATGGTCATTTCCTGCTGGTTTCCCGTTTTGTACTCCACCACAAAGCCGTTCAGCGCATCCATGCTGTCCGAGCCGGAGTAAAACAGCAGCAGATTCAGGCTCACGCACGCCGCCGCGATAAGCAGCGCAGTCAATATCGTAATGCGCCACTGCACAGAGATTCGTTTGCTCATTCGCCCGCTCCGATCTCGTAGCCCTGTCCGATCTTATTGCGGATCGGATCGTATCCCAGTGCCGCGCGCAGCTTTTTTCGCAGCGTGGAGATGTGTACGCGGATGGAATTGCTGAAGCTGTCCACGCTGCTGTCCCAAACGTGCTCGATGAGCTCCTCCTGACTGACCGGCCGCCCGCGATTGAGCAGCAGATATTCCAGAATGCCGCTCTCCTTGCGCGTGAGCGACAGGGCCTGTCCGTTCGCCGCAGCGGCGCGGCTGCGTGTGTCAAATGTCAGCCCGCCGCACCGCAGACACACATCCTGCTGGACGAACCGGCGGCGTGTCAGGCTGCGTACCCGCGCCTCCAACTCCTCCAGATGGAACGGCTTGGACAGATAATCGTTCGCACCGGCATCCAGTCCGTCAACCTTGTCGGATATTTCACTGCGTGCCGACAGGATGAGCACGCCAGTCTCCTGATCATGCTCCCGCAGGGTTCGCAGAACGGTCATACCGTCCACCTTGGGCAGGTTAAGGTCGAGCAGCACCAGATCGTAGCGCTCCACCGCCAGCAGCTCGAGCGCCGCCTCCCCGTCAACACAGGTGTCCACCTCATAACCGGACAGGCGCAGTTTTTTCGCAATATCTTCGCACAGATCACGCTCGTCCTCTATCACCAAAAGCCGCATGAGCTTTCCTCCTTTGCATTTTCATACCTTTATTATACCAGACAGGGATAAAATTTGTGTTAACGAAATCTGTTGCAAAAAATTTTTGTTTTTTAAGGCAATACCGCATAATTGAACAAGAGCGATTTGCGAGCAAATTTTGTGTACTGACGAGGCGCGGTTTTGCAGTAATACTTAATGTATTACTGTGAAATCGCAACAAAGTCAGGACACAAAATTTCCGCAAAGCGCCGCCGCTTTAATTGTGCGATGTTGCCTTAAGCACCTTAACACAGATTTTATCTCCCGTGCGGTATACTGGTGTCAACAACTTCGAAAGGGGCATAACAATGCTGAAGCACAGAACCGCCGCCCAGCTCTTTCTGCTGGCAGTCGGCATTGCAATGATCGGGTTCGGCCTGTGGAGAGGCGAAGCCGATACGGTATTATCAAAGGCGATCCGCCTGTGTATGGAGTGTGTTGGGATTGGATAAGAAAAGGATTCCGGTTTTAGCCCGCTTTCGCGGCTGGATACAGGCAGCAGCGGCTCTGCTGACCAATATCCACCTGCCGAATTTTTTGCAGGGCAAATTATATCAGGGCGGCGGCAAGGCGGTCTGCGTGCCCGGCCTGAACTGCTATTCCTGTCCCGGCGCGGCGGGCGCGTGCCCGATCGGCGCATTTCAGGCGGTCGTCGGCTCGTCGAAGTTCCGGTTTTCGTATTACATCACCGGCATCTTAATCCTGCTCGGCGTGCTGCTCGGACGGTTTATCTGCGGCTTTCTGTGCCCGTTCGGCTGGTTTCAGGAGCTGCTGCACAAAATCCCCTCGCCCAAGCTGTCCACCAAAAGGCTGAAGCCGCTCCGCTATGTGAAATATGCGGTGCTGCTGATCATGGTGGTGCTGCTGCCCGTACTTGTCACGAACGAGCTCGGCATGGGCGACCCGTTCTTCTGCAAGTACCTGTGCCCGCAGGGCGTGCTCGAGGGCGCGCTGCCGCTGGCGGCGGTCAACTCCGGCATCCGTGCCGCGCTCGGCGCACTGTTTACCTGGAAAGCAGCCGTTCTGCTGACCGTTATCGTGTGCAGCGTGCTGTTTTACCGTCCGTTCTGCAAGTGGCTGTGCCCGCTCGGCGCCTTTTACGCCCTGCTGAACCGTGTTTCACTGTTTCAGATGCAGGTGGATACGCATAAGTGCGTATCCTGCGGCGCATGTGCCAAAGCCTGCAAAATGGATGTAGACATCACGAAAAACCCCAATCATGCCGAGTGCATCCGCTGCGGCATGTGCATGAAAGCCTGCCCGACCGGTGCTATCTGCTACCGCTACGGTCTGGGCGATAAAACCCAAACGACTGACAAAGGAGAAACTATCTAATGAAAAAGAATCGACTGATCGCATTTGCCCTGTCCGTAAGCCTGCTGCTCGGCGCATCCGCCTGCGGCAAACCGGCAAAAACCGTCTCCGAGCTGATAGCGGAGGAAAACGCCATCCTCGACCAGCACCAGGAACTGTGGACAACGGCTCTGAATTCGCTCGACAAGGACAATCTGTCGCAGAGCACCCAGAGCACCAACTACGCCGATGTGCTCGATCTTGCGATTAAAAACGTCAAGGACCAGCTCTCGGACGAGGACTACAAGACGCTGACCGACGATGCCGCCAAGGTCCGCAAGCTGGAGGACCAGCTGCAGGAACTTCCGCCGGAAACGGCGGAAGCAAACACCGCCTCGGCCAGTGATACGTTCCCGTCCTTCGAGGGCAAGGACCTGGACGGCAACGCTGTGGACAGCAGCTTGTTCGCTGACAACGCGTTTACGGTCGTGAATTTCTGGTTCAGCGGCTGCAAGCCGTGCGTGGCTGAACTTGGTGATCTGGACAAGCTGAATCAGACTGTCAAGGCGCAGGGCGGCGAGGTTATCGGCATCAATACGGAAACGCTCGATGACAATGCGGATGCCATTGCTACCGCTAAACAGATTCTGCAGACCAAGGGGGCATCCTACCGCAACATTACCTTTGCATCCGGCAGCGAGGCAGGCAAGTTTGCACTGAACATCATGTCATTCCCGACCACCTATGTTATCGACCGGAACGGAAAAATCGTCGGTGAACCGGTACTCGGCGGCATCACGAACGAAAACAGCATGAAGCAGCTGCAGGAGAATATTGACACCGCGATTGCAAACGACGGAAAATAACACCCGAGTGTGATTGCCGCTGCAATCTGCATCATAAATATACACAGCGCAGATTGTGTTGAAAAAAATGATACTGATCTGAAAAGACACACTTGGTATAATCCGGAGGTCAAGCATCCGGACAACCGCCGCGGCAGATATATCAATTTCCAGCCGAGCGATAATTGGGAGCAAAGCGTCGTAGATGACGTGGAATATATCAGTAATCATCCGCTGGCAGCCTACAATATTCCGATTTACGGTTATATTTTACGATGTAAAAACAGGCAGGCTGATCGAGGTTGAAAAGGCAACGGAGATTGGCAGGACCAAGTAAACGCCAAAGAGAAAAGCCGCAGACTTTCGTCTGCGGCTTTTGCATGTCTGTGAAATTATCCACGAAGATATGCACAAACCTGTGGATAAATTTGAGGACGGAACTTTTCCTTGTTTCTCCTATATGGTATACTAAAATTATACAAGCGAAAATCGCAGGAAAAAGAGAAACACGAGGGATAAACATGGGACTGTTTTCAAAACCGGAGGTTGTGATTGCGAAAGAATCCAGCAACGCAAAGGAGTATCTGCGGCAGCTGGAGGAGCTGGCGGAAAAGGCAGCCGGAGAAAACGCGAGAAAAATCGCAAAAGAGATTGCCGTGGTGAAAGCCGGTATTATCGGTGAGGATAATATTCTGTTTGAGCTGAAAAACAGCGGTATGGATATGGTTGTGCTGCACGATTTGTATATTGAAAGCGTGTCCGGTGCCTCGGCACAGATTGACTTTCTGGTACTGACTCCAAAGATTAACTTTGTGTTGGAGTGCAAAAATCTGTTCGGCAATATCGAGATCAACAGCAAGGGCGATTTTATCCGCACAATTCGCTGCGGCGGTCGGTACTATAAAGAGGGAATTTATTCGCCGATTACGCAGAATCAGCGACATTTGCAGGTGCTCAAGGAACGAAGGAGCGAAAATGACGGCAAAATCCTTGCCGCATGGAAGAATTACTTGTTTAAGGACTTTTTTAGGGGCTTAGTCGTGCTTGCCAACCCGAAAACTGTTGTCAACGACCGATATGCGAAGAAAGAGGTCAAGGAACAGGTCATTCGAGCAGACCAGTTGATTGAAACGATAAAACGAATGAATAAGGCGTCCAAGGAATCGGCTTCTTCCTTGAAAGATTTGAAGGAAATGGGTGAGCGGTATCTGTCGATGCACATTGAAAAGCCAATCACCTATATCGAAAAATTCAAGCAGGAGGAGCTGGAGGACCAGCCTGCCGCCGAGCAGCCTGCACTTATCGAGCCGGCTAAGCCGGAATTGCCTGAGAAAAACCGCTGTCCAAAGTGCGGCAAGCCGCTTGTCATGCGGGAGGCTAGACGCGGCACACATATCGGCGAAAAATTCTGGGGCTGCACAGGATTTCCTCAATGTCATTTTATAAAGAAAATCGTGAAAACCGAGAACAGCTAAACAGAAAAGCGGCATGACTTGCATCAAAGTCATGCCGCTTTATGGTTACTTAGAACACAAACGCTTCGCTCTGCTCGATCTCAATCCCGCAGTCCGCGATAACCGTCTGATACTGCGCGTAAACTTCAGCTTCCATGCGCCACGCGATGCCGCATCCGGCGGACAGTCTGCGCGGCACCGGCACCAGCCGACCGGCAATGCCGTTCTGTTTGCAGAACGCCTCCATCTCCATGGCCGCATCGGTGGTGTGGAAAGTGAGCACCTGATAAGGCTTTTTCTCTCGCATCACACCTGAAAAACGATCTCGAAGCAGCCGTCCGAGCGCATGGTCGTCTGACCGGACTTGTTCTCATACTCGAGCATTTTCTCGATATTCTTGCGGGTGTGCGCCTCGTCGCCGAGCACACGGATCAGCTCACCCTGGTGCGCCTGCATCGCATCCATCGTCAGCAGAACCGGCTCCGGGCAGGACAGACCGCGAACATCTACTTCAACATATTCAGCCATTGCACATTCTCCTTTTCCGACTTACTTTGCCGTCTTTTTGCGGCGCAGATTGGTGCCCGCAATGACAAACAGCACGACAATGCAGACGATCACGGCGATTTTGCCGGCTGCCGCCGGGCCGCCTGCGACTGCAGGCTCGGTTTCGGTTGCCGCCTTGGCAGCCGCGCCGACCAGGCCGAAGTTATGCGCAAATGCCGCGCCAATCAGCATGCCGAGGAAGGTAACCGCGCTGTCAGACGAGCCCTGACCGGCCAGAATAAGCTGGCGCAGCGGGCAGCCGCCAGCCAGCACAGCCGCAAAGCCGACAACGTACATGCCAAGAATGTTCCACAGGTGCTGGGAATGCGCGATGGGCTGACCGGAAAAACCGAGGTGGAAGCTGCCGTTCGCGACATTATAGACCACCATCACGGCAAACAGAGCCGCGATAATGCTGATAAGATCGAAATTCTTCATCAGGATGAGGTCGCGGATGCTGCCTGCAAAGCACATACGGCTCTTCTGCGCGAGCGCACCGATGATGAGCGCAACGACCAGAGACAGAATGATCGGCGCATGCTTGCTGCCCGGGCCCTCGGCGCTGACCGCGTAAGCGCCGGTCGCTACGCCGATTACGAGCAGCGCCGCCTGCAAAGCCGATAAGCGCGACCCACGCATTCAAGTCACCGGCGGCCATGCGAAGTACCATGCGGAGCGGACAGCCGAGGAACACGAGGGCGCCGATCATCATCGCAGCACCCAGAATAAAACGCACCATCGGCGAAGAACCGGCGGTGGACTTATACTCCTTGGTCAGCAGCGCCAGCAGGAACGAGCCGCAGACAAAGCCGACGATCTCCGGACGGAAATACTGCACCGGAGCCGCTGTATGCAGCTTGAGCGCGCCCGCTGTATCGCGGATAAAGCAGGCAACGCAGATCGCCATGTTGGCAGGGTTGCCGTAAATTGCCAGAAGCATGACCAGCAGTCCGATCACCGCACCGGACACTGCCAGCTTCCATGTCTTGTCAAACAGTTTCATGATTTTCTCCTTTTTGTGAAATGAGGGAATTTTATGCTGTATTCAGTATATCATGCGGTGTTTTCAATGTGAAATCGATTCTATTGATAATCTGATTGAATCTATTGATATAATCTATAAATGCAGCTATAATGGAGAAAAAGAAAGGAGCACCGCCCATGGATATTCGTCAGCTGGAAGCCTATGTCTATACCGTGAAGTACCGCAGTTTTTCACTTGCTGCACAGAAGCTGTACCTGTCGCAGCCGACCGTCAGCGCACACATCTGCAATCTGGAAAAGGAGCTGCACACGCAGCTGCTCAAGCGCACGACAAAAACGCTCTCGGTGACACCGGCCGGCCAGACGCTGTATAATTATGCCGCAGAAATCCTCGATCTGCGGCACAAAGCCATTCTGGAACTGTCCAACGAGCAGGAAACCATGCTGCATATCGGCGTATCGTCCGTGCCGTCGCTGTATCTGCTGCCCGAGCTGCTGGCAGCGTACCACGAGAAGACCCCGGAAATCCGGTTCCGCACCAGCTGTTCGGACAGTCTGGATGTGATAAACAAGGTCGCAGACAACACCTGCGATATCGGTCTGGTCGGCACAAAGACCGCGGAGACCAACTGCGAATTTTTGCCGGTCGCCTCGGACGAGCTGGTGATTGCAACACCGAACACACCGCATTTCCGTGCCTATCAAGGCCAGCCGGACCCGCTGGAAGCCCTCCTGCGCGAACCGTTCCTGCTGCGCGAGGACAACTCGGGCACCAAGCAGGAAACACTGTATTTCCTCCAGAATCACGGACTGTCGCTTGATGAACTGAATGTCATTGCCGTCATGGATGACGCGGCAGCGCTCAAGCGGTGCATCGCACTGGGCATGGGCATTTCCATTTTGTCGCGCGCAACCGTGCGGACCGATGCCCAGCAGGGACGGCTGCTGCTGTTCCCGCTCGGACGGTCGGCATTCCTGCGCCGACTGTATGTTGTTTATCCGTCTATACGCCGTATGTCCGAGCAGGCTATTCACTTTCTGGATTTTATAAAAAGGTATTATCGGATCGGATAACAGCCGTGCTGTCCGGCTTGACACAGCCAATCGAGCAGGAGTCTCTCCTGCATAGAAAGCCAGCCTCCCGCACCACCGTGCGCGTACCGACCGGTACACGGCAGTCCTATCCGCAAGGTCAAAACCGGCAAAGCGTATTTCTTAAATTTACCGGGTATGGTCTTGACAACCGAAGCAATCTGCGAGAACATTATTGCGATAACTATCTTGTTCATGCTGATGCATTCTTTGCATACAGCAATGTGTCCTTATGCTTTCGATTACAGATCTAATCATTGTACTGATTGCACTTGCTATGCTCGTACTTTCTGATAAAAAGCAGGAAATTGTGGAGGAATATGATCATGTCAAAAGATGAATATTTGATTACCGATGCGCCCCTGAAAGCGCTGACGGTTTTTGCAATGCCGATGATTCTCGGCAGCTTTTTTCAGCAGGTATACAATATGGCTGACTCCATCATCGTCGGTCAGTTTGTCGGCTCCTCCGCACTGGCGGCGGTCGGCGCCTGCGCTGCCCTGACCAATGTTTTCATTTGTGTGGCGCTGGGTGCCGGTGTCGGTGCAGGCGTGCTCGTAAGCCGTTATTTCGGCGCCAGAGAGTATGGCAAAATGAAAACCATTGTATCTACCTCCCTGATCAGCTTTTTACTTCTGAGTATCATCCTTGGCGTCTTTGGCTTTTGCTTTTCCCATGCGATGATGAGCGGATTACAGACCCCTGCCGATATTCTGGAGAAGGCGGCACTGTACTTGCGGGTCTATTTTGTGGGTTTTCCATTTTTGTTCATGTATAACATTCTCTCTACCATGTTCACGTCCATCGGTGAATCGAAAATTCCGCTGGGACTGCTGATCTTTTCATCAATCCTGAATATTGTGATGGATCTCTGGATGGTAGCCGGTCTGGGACTTGGCGTGTTCGGTGCGGCGCTTGCAACTTTGATCGCACAGGGCATTTCGGCTGTGTTTTCACTTTTGATTTTCTTTTACCGGATGCGGCGGTATAAGAGCAGCTTTGTCTGGTTTGACGGGCAGGAGCTGCGTTCGATGCTTCAAATTGCTGTTCCATCAGTTCTTCAGCAGTCTACCGTATCCATCGGTATGATGATCGTACAGGCGGTGGTAAATCCCTTCGGCACACAGGCACTCGCGGGATACGCGGCGACGATGCGGGTGGAAAATGTCTTTTCCCTGATTTTTGTGTCCATCGGCAATGCGGTTTCGCCGTATGTTTCCCAGAACCTTGGCGCAAACAAAACCCAGCGCATCAAAAAAGGCTACCGCGCAGCATTGATGCTGGATGTATGTTTTGCTGTTCTTGCCTTCCTTGTCATTGAAACGCTGCACACGCAGATTTCCTCGCTGTTCCTTGGAAAAGACGGAACCGCCCTGGCTTATCAGGTGTCCGGGGATTATATGAGATGGCTTGGTTGCTTCTTTATCTTTATGGGTATCAAAATGGCAACCGACGGAGTTCTTCGCGGACTCGGAATCATGCGGCCGTTTCTCATTGCCAATATGGTAAACCTTGCGATTCGCCTGTCTGTGGCGTTGATCTGTGCTCCGCGCTTTGGTATTGCATTTGTCTGGCTTGCCGTGCCGGCAGGCTGGCTTGCCAACTTCCTGGTTTCCTATACGGCACTCAGAAAATCCTGGCCGACTGAGAAAGTGGTGTTATCCCGGTAAATTCCAGTTTACCGAAAAGATGAAATCCTTCGGAACGGCATCTGAAATAATTAACAGCGAAGTAAAAAAACATCCCGAGTCCTGTGCACAGTCCGGGATTGAACTGCACCCCATCTGTCCGACAGTATGTCATACTGTCGGACAGATGGGGTGCTTTATTATGTTAAGAGAAAAACCGTAACTTACTCTCCAATCTTCGCTCTCAATTCTTTACGCTTTGCACAGTCAGTCGATAATCTTAATGCTCTCAATAACCGGCTGATTTTCCGTCTTAACCGTACCGTTATCGTCCTCGACCGGCGTATTATCACAAATTTCATCCACAACATCCATGCCCTTGGTCACATAGCCGAAGCAGGCGTACTGACCGTCGAGATAGGTGCTGTCCTGCTGAACGATGAAGAACTGCGAGGATGCGCTGTCCGGGTCGCTTGAGCGTGCCATCGAAACCGCACCTCGCGTGTGCGACAGCTTGTTCTCCACGCCGTTCTCCGAAAACTCGCCCTTGATAGTGTTCTCCGAGCCGCCGGTGCCGTTGCCCAGCGGGTCGCCGCCCTGCATCATAAAGCCGGTAATAATGCGGTGAAAGGTCAGTCCATCGTAAAAACCGTCGTTTGCCAGGTCCATAAAATTCTGAACCGAGATAGGCGCTGCATCGCCGTCCAGCTCGATGTCGATCGTGCCGTGGTCCTTGATGGTGATCTGTGCATGGTGCTGACCGATGGGCTGTGCGGTCTCCTCAGCGGTCGTCTGCTGCGAGTTATCGCTCGTGTCGGTGGCATCATCCGTCGAGGTCTGCGCGCCTGATTTGCCGCCGCAGGCGGTCAGAACCAGCATCGCCAGCAGGCCAAAAAGCAAAAATGTACGTTTTTTCATGTGAAATTCTCCTTTTTAGACAATACCGCATAATTGAACAAGAGCGATTTGCGCGTAAATTTTGCGTTCTGATTAGGCGCGGGTTTGCAGCAATACTTTGCGTATTGCAAAAATCCGCAACGACATCAGAGCGTAAAATTTCCGCAAAGCGCCGCAGCTTTAATTGTGCGGTGTTGTCTTATATCCTGAACGGGTGGAATATGAAAATGTTCCCGCGGTACTCCCCTATTATACGGTACTGAGAACGCGAAAACCAGTGTTTTTTCGGTGTCTGCAAAAAAATGCACCGCAGAATTGCGGTGCATTTTCTATCAAATAATACTGTATAGAGCCGATTCCTGCACAAACCGTGTAGTTCCGCGACAGGTCATAGCTTACTTCATAATGTCCTTGTCGTGGGCCGCCTTGGCAACCAGACCGGACAGCGCCAGCAGCGCGATCAGGTTCGGGAATACCATCAGGCCGTTGAACAGGTCGGACAGGTTCCAGACCAGATCAACATGCAGTGCGGAGCCGATCACGATGCAGATCACAACGATAGCGGCGTAAACCTTAACAGCCTTGTGGCCGAACAGTGCCTTTACGTTCTGCTCACCGAAGAAATACCAGCCGATGATGGTAGAGAACGCGAAGAACAGCATGCAGATCGCAACAAAAGCCATGCCTGCCGAGCCAAGCGAAGCCTTGAAGGCCGCCTGTGCCAGCTCGGTGCCCTGCAGACCGTCCGGTGCACCCGGATTGAGCATGCCCGAGGTCAGGATGACCATAGCGGTCAGCGTCAGTACGATAAAGGTGTCGATAAATACGGAAACGATAGCAATTTCGCCCTGATCCTGCGGACGGTTTACCTTTGCGAGCGCATGTGCGTGCGGCGTAGAGCCCATGCCGGCCTCGTTCGAGAACAGACCGCGTGCAACGCCGTAGCGCATTGCCTGACGAACCGTGATGCCTGCAGCGCCGCCGAGGATAGCCTGCGGGTCAAATGCTGCAACAAAAATGGACTTGAATGCCGGAATGATCGCTGCATGATTGATGCACAGGATAACAATGCAGCCAGCCATGTAGAACAGCGCCATGATCGGAACGACCTTCTCGGTAACGGATGCGATACGGCCTACGCCGCCGAGGAAGATGAACGCTGCAATGATCGCGCAGATGATGCCGACAACGATCATCGGTGCGCCGAACGCGGTGTTGAACGCGACGCTGATCGAGTTTGCCTGTACCATGTTGCCGGTAAAGCCCAGTGCAAAAATAATCGCAACCGAGAAGAAGCCGGCGAGGAACTTGCCGAATTTACCGGTAAAGCGTGCGCGAATGTAGTAGATCGGACCGCCGGTAACGTGGCCCTTGTCGTCCGTGGTCTTGTACTTCTGTGCAAGAACCGCCTCGCCGTAGATGGTGGACATGCCGAAGAATGCACTCAGCCACATCCAGAAAATCGCGCCCGGGCCGCCGGAATACAGTGCGGTAGCCGCGCCTGCGATGTTGCCGGTGCCGACCTGCGCCGCGATCGCGGTGGTCAGCGCCTGGAACGGACTCATGCCGTCCTTGCCCGCCTTCTCACCGTTGAGTGAGAAATGGCCGAACAGATGCTTCCAGCCTGCGCCGAACTTACGCACCTGAATGAAGCGCGTGCGGATGGTAAACACGATGCCGGTTCCGACCAGAAGGTACAGCAGCAGGCCGTTCCACACGACGTTGCTGATTCGGCTTACCCAGTCTGCCAATACTTCCATTGTCATTTTACATACCCCTTCTTTGTTTTGCGGCAAACAAAAAGCCGAACCCAATCAGCATCGGGTTACGGCTCCAAAGAAACGGAAAGACAGCAAACAGACGGTACATCCTGCACCGTGAGAAAACATTTGCTGTGGTTCCGCGGAACTTATTTTTATATCCTAACGTCTATAAAAACAGGTTCATCTCTGTCCTTTTGCCTGAGAGATTGGCACGCAAACCCCTTTTGCGCGCGTTGCACCTTCGGCAGTCCCCTTGAGGAACGTTCTCCAGAGCCACATCCATTTACAGTCCTCATCCGGAAATCCGGACGCCTGAGAGTTTTGCTCCTTCGGCAAGTCTTTGACTTTTTCCTGCAAACTTCGTTTGTCGCGTATGTAGTTTATGGATTCAGTGTAACACCGTGACAACATTCTGTCAATGTCAATCAAGATATTCGTGAAAGTTTGTGAAAAACGGCGAATTTCTTGACAACCTATGCTATAATAGATAGGCTATACTGGTAGTATTATTGGTAAATCCAAGTAATCAACAGCATCCCTCGAAAGGAGGAACTTTACATGAATGATGCTTTGCAGCAGCTTCTCGACAGGCTGACGGCTCTGCTGGCGGAAAAACCGCTCATCGGGGCGTGGTACACAACCGTTGTGCGCTTCGTGTTCCCGCTGCTGGCGCTGATGATCCTTGTCGGTGCGATCCGCTCGCTGTGGAAGGTCAAGCACCCGGATGAGGTCTGGGGCTATCTGATGCTGCGCAACGGCGTGCGCCTGCCCATCACCCACTGGGAGAACATCATCGGACGCGCCCCCAGCTGCGATGTGCAGCTGGAATATCCGTCGGTATCGCGTCAGCACGCCGCGCTCATCCGCGAGGATGACGGCAGCTGGACGATATACGACCTCGGTTCCAAGGGCGGCATCAAGGTAAACGACCTGCCGGTGGACGAGTATGCGCTCGTCGAGGACGGCGACACGGTCACCTTTGCGGGCATTCCCGCTATCATGGAGCCCATTACCGCTGAGGAAAAGCGTGCACAGATGGTCGAGCGCCGCATTGAGGGCAAGCCGGCCGGCATGTGGGGTTCGCTCGTACTGCTGACGCTGTTCCAGATCCTCACCGGTCTGCAGCTCATTATCGCGCAGGGCGACAAGGCGACCACCACCATTCCGCTCACCTTTTTTGTCTTTACGGTAATCTGCTGGGCGTATTTCATCGTCATGCGCCTGTTCCGCCGCATCGGCTTTGAAATGGAGACGATAGCGTTCTTCCTATGTACGCTGTCACTCGCCGTCACCGGCTCGACCGTGCCGGACGAGCTGCCCAAGCAGCTGATTGCGATTTTGATGGGTCTTGCCATCTTTATCGTGCTCGGCTTCTTCCTGCGTGACCTGACCCGGGCGCAGAAGGTGCGCTGGTTTATGAGCGCAACGGCAGTCGGACTGCTGGCTATTACACTGCTGATCGGCTCGTCGCAGGGCGGCGCGAAGGCATGGCTGCGTCTCGGTCCTCTGTCTCTGCAGACCTCGGAAATTGCGAAAATCTGCTATATTTTTGCCGGCGCAGCAACGCTCGACCGCCTGTTCAACAAGCGCAACCTGTGGATGTTCATCGGCCTGACCGCTATCTGCGGCGGCTGTCTCGCGCTGCAGAACGACTTCGGCACCGCACTTGTGTTCTTCGTGACGTTCCTTGTCATCGCGTACCTGCGTTCGGGCGATTTCGCCACCATCGGCCTTGTGTGCGCCGGCTGCTTCGGCGCGGGCATGGTCATGCTGACCATCAAGCCGCACGTTGCCGCTCGATTTGCCTCCTGGGGACATATCTGGGAGAACGTGTACGACAAGGGCTTCCAGCAGACGCATACGCTGACCGCAGCCGCCTCCGGCGGCATGATCGGCGTAGGCGCAGGCAAGGGCTGGCTCTCGAATCTCCCTGCCGCGGATACCGACATCGTGTTCGGCATGCTGTGTGAGGAATGGGGTCTCGTCATTGCCGTGCTGACCATCCTGTGCATCATTACGCTGGCCGTGTTCGCTGTCCGCGCCTGCCGCGCCGGACGCTCCAGCTTTTACACCATCGCCGCATGCGCGGCCACCAGTCTGCTGGTGTTCCAGACCTGTCTGAACATATTCGGTGCGGTCGATATTCTGCCGTTCACCGGCGTTACGCTGCCGTTTGTATCCAACGGCGGTTCGTCCATGCTGTCGGCATGGGGTATGCTCGCCTTTTTGAAGGCGACCGACACCCGACAGAATGCATCGTTCGCAGTTCGTCTGCCCAGCCGCCGCGAGCTTAGAGGGGAGGAGTAACCATGCGGAAAATCGAAAAACGCAGTATTTTCTGTCTGATCCTCGCCGCACTGCTCGGTCTGGGTCTGGCGTTCTTCTGCTTCCGGTTTGTCGTGGACGGCGGCGACTGGGCCTCCTACCCGTACAACCGTCATCTCTATAACAACGCCGGTCAGCTGAAAGGCGGCACCATCCTCGACCGGGACGGCGATATGCTGTCCACGCTCGACGAGGACGGCAACCGCATCTACAACGATGACGCAACCGTCCGGCGCGCCACACTGCACGCCGTAGGCGACAAAAACGGCAACATCGGCGCGGGTTCGCTCACCTCGTTCGCGGATAAGCTGTCCGGCTACAATCTGCTCACCGGTGTATATTCTCCGCTCGGCACCGGCAACAGCCTGTATCTGACGATTGATGCCTATTTGAACAATGTCGCCTATCAGGCTTTGAACGGAATGAACGGAACGGTTGGCGTTTATAACTATAAAACCGGTGAAATTTTGTGCATGGTGTCCACACCGACGTTCGATCCGGCCAATCCGCCGGACATTGCGGCGGACGATCCCGCGTGGGACGGCGTTTACGTCAACCGCTTGCTGTCCGCGAACTCGATTCCGGGCTCTATCTTCAAGGTTGTGACCATCAACGCCGCTATCGAGAACATCCCCGACCTGTTCCAGCGCAAGTGGACGTGCACCGGCTCGGTCAACATCGGCGGCGAGGAAGTCACCTGCCCGCACGCTCACGGCGAACAGGATATCGAGGAAGCACTCGCCAACTCGTGCAACGGTGTGTTCGGTCAGCTGGCCGTCGAACTCGGCGGCGAAACCATGCAGAAATACGCGGATGCGGCAGGACTGACCAAGTCCATCAAGGTGGACGGCATCCAGTCCTCGGTCGGCAAGTTTGATTTCTCGGGCAATGACAATCAGCTGGCATGGTCGGGTGTCGGTCAGGGTCAGGATACCCTGTGTCCGATCAACATGCTCCAGTATATGGGCGCGATCGCCAACGGCGGCAAGGCTGCCGTGCCGCGTCTGATCGAAAAATCCACCACAGATTACGGCCTGCCGACCGGCATTTATTATCCGCATAAGTCGGCGCAGCTGATCGACGAAAAGACCGCGGGTACCATTGCGGATATGATGCACAACAACGTCATAGAGACCTACGGTCAGGATCGTTTCCCGGGCATGGATATCTGTGCCAAGTCGGGCACCGCCGAGGTCGGCGCGGATAAGTCACCGAACGCATGGTTCACCGGCTTCCTGCGCGACGAGGCCACGCCGTATGCCTTCATCGTTCTCGTCGAGAACGGCGGCGGCGGCTCGTCGGTTGCCGGTACGGTGGCTTCGCAGGTGCTGCAGGCTGCGGTAGAAAAAGCCTACTAATGCTGTCGCGGAACTACAGTTCCGCCGACAAGAGGAACGGACCGCAGGCCGTTCCAAAGTCGTCCGAAAGTTCCTATATAGAAACTTTCTCCCTCTTAAAGCCAAAAAAGAGTGATACATGCTCCCTCTTTTGCTCTCATTAAATGTTTTTAGGGATAGAGGCCTACGGGCTGGCATTTGCAATGCAAACGCTATTTTATACGCGCTTACGCGCGATAATTTTACTTGGTGCAGTGCAGGGATTGGACGCAAACAAATCAGTGGTCTGAATTGACGATTAAGGAGAGAGAAATCATGGCGCAAAGCACTGAAATACTCCCTAACGGACTGCAATTATTACAGGACGACCGGTTTTTTAAGCTCGGACAGGACAGCGTGCTGCTCAGCTCGTTCGCCAAGCCGAGACGCAATGCCAAACTGCTCGACCTCGGCTGCGGCACAGGCGCTCTGGCGCTGCTCGTATGGCGGCCCGACCTCACGATCACCGGACTGGAACTGCAGGACGGCCCGCTCGACCTGTTCCGGCAGTCCATCGCGGCAAACGAGCTGGAAAACGTAACCGCTCTGCTGGGCGACCTCCGGCAGATGCGTACGCTGCTGCCGCACGGCAGTATGGATTACGTTATCTGCAACCCGCCGTATTTCGACCGCAACGCAGGCGCGAATGCACCGACCGCCGAAAAGCGCACCGCAAGACAGGACGCGACCTGTTCGGTCGAGGAACTGGCGGTTGCGGCCTCGTTCGTGCTGCATACCGGCGGCAAAGCCGCGTTCGTATTCCGACCGGAACGGCTGTGGGTGCTGCTTGAAGCGCTCTCGCGCGTGCGGCTCGTGCCGAAAAGAATGCGGTTCGTGCACCAGAGCGTGCAGGCGGCGCCAAGCGTCGTCATGGTCGAGTGCCGAAAAGGCGGCAGTGCGGAAGGACTTGTTGTTGAGCCGCCGCTGATCGTTGAGAGTGATGAATATTTCCGTATTTACGGAATTGAGCATTGAAAATGGAGAATCAGCGCTATCCTTGCGCGAGTTCCGTCCGCGCTGCGCGGAGACGCGCAATGCGCGATGATTTAATTCGGCACCATGTGCCGCACCTTCATTTTCCATTATCCATTCTCCATTTAAGAAATTCCGGAGGGATTGAATTGTCTACATTATACTTAGTCGCAACGCCGATCGGCAACCTGAGTGATTTATCGCCGCGGGCACGCGAGGTGCTCAGCACGGTGGATTTCATCGCGGCAGAGGACACCCGCGTGACGCAAAAGCTGCTTAACGCCTGCGAATTGCCCAAAAAGCCGATGATCTCGTACTACGAACACAATCGCCGCGCACGCGGTGAAGCAGTTTTGGAGAAGCTGCTCGCCGGTGAGACCTGTGCGCTCGTAACCGATGCGGGCACGCCCGCGGTTTCCGATCCGGGTGAGGATCTGGTCGCGCTGTGCGCCGAACATGATGTACCCGTTATCCCGATTCCGGGCTGCTGTGCGGCGGTCTGCGCGCTGGCGGCATCCGGTCTGCCGACCGGACGCTGGTGCTTTGAAGGCTTCCTGTCGGTCAACAAAAAGGCCCGCAGAGAGCACTTGGACACTCTGCAGGGCGAAAAACGCACGATGATCTTCTACGAAGCACCGCACAAGCTGTGTGCAACGCTGCGCGACTTGCGCGACGCCTTCGGCGGCGACCGCCGGCTGTCACTCTCGCGCGAGCTGACCAAGCTGCATGAGCAGACGCTCCGCATGACGCTCGACGAGGCGGTTGCCTACTTTGACGCCAACGCGCCGCGCGGCGAGTTCGTGCTCATCCTCGAGGGTGCGCCGGACGAGCCGGAGACCGAGCAGGACGAGGCCGAACGTCTTGCCTCTGCCGCTGAGGCAGTCCGCCGCCGCGTGGAACAGGGCCAGACCCAGAAGGACGCGGTCAAGGCAGTTTCCGCCGAAACCGGCGTAAAGAAAAACGCGCTGTACCGCTATGTGCTCGATCACGAAGAATAACGAAAAAACCGTTGCCAAAGCAACGGTTTTTTCGTTTTCTGCACTTATTTTTGATGTTTCGGGCAGCCGCTGCGGCAGCACTGTCCGCGTCCGGGACACTGCGCATGCCGTTCGCACAGCGCAACATCGCCGCCCTCGATCACCAGCCGTTTGCCGTTTACAAGGCAATCCGCCAGCTTGCGGCGGGCGTTGTTGTAGATCAACTGCACCGTTGTGCGGGCCACGCCCATCTGCGCAGCAGCCTGCTCCTGCTGCAGATTTTCCAGATCCATCAGACGGATGGCTTCATATTCATCCAGCGTCATTTGCACGCACTCTGTCGTACTTTCCTGCGGGGAAAACTCGCTGAACGTCGGCAGACCGCAAATTCTGCGGCACTTTCTCGGTCT
>UMBF01033701.1_pt1 | contig 26119 bp, 28 predicted proteins | sample 1963901 | NCBI WGS metagenome assembly UMBF01 (sample SAMEA4835935, study PRJEB28245) | human gut metagenome | biome: gut microbiome; material: fecal sample | place: Denmark | collected 2008 | reverse complement strand
TCCTCCGTTTTGATTTTCTTGTTCTGAATCAAAACGAAGGCTATGGATATTTGGCTATGTATTGCTGCCAGTATTTAAAAATGGGCATAAAAAAACTCCATTTCTGCTCTTAAAGCAAAAATGGAGTTAAAAAAATAAAAAATAGAAACCGACATTAGCTTTAAAAGCTACTTGTCAGGCTTCTACTCCGATTTTAAACAAACGTGTGATGCTTGTACTAAGTAATTAATATTATTTAATGGTTCTAACGTTATTGTTTCTCGGCATTTCCAACACTTGATCATAACTGCAAAGTTTGTACCGAAATAACTATTCTCGTCTTTTCCTGTTATTACATCAAAAAGTCTGCCACCACATATTGGGCAGCGTATATGATGTATATTATCTATTGTCAATCTATCAATCCTCCGACGTTTAGCTGGTAAGCTAAACTGATGCTAAATAAATTTGCGGCATAAACCGCAAATTTATTTGTTCATTTTTGAAGTTGGTCTATGAAATCAAGCCAATCTTTTTCTGTTGCACTATTCTCCTGTGCTTTACGAATCGCTTTTGTTACGATATTATTGTTCTTGAGATATGTAATGATGTCCGGACTAATTGTATCATTTGACGCTGCATAGAGATCATATATTTTATGTGTTTCCGCTTCGTCCAAGTGCAGCTTATTAATCATTCGGTCAAGCACTTCAATAGTTGGATTACTTCTTGCTCCGCTTTCAAGTTGACTGAGATATGCCGTAGATATACCAATCTGCCTGGCGAGTTCTTGCTTTGTCATAGAGTGTTGTATTCGTTTCTCGGATATGAACTGACCGAATTTGAGTTTGTCAGTCATGTTTTGTGTTCTTTACTGTACTACGATTTTAAAAACAGAAACACCTGCAAAATCGTACAGTTCAGTATATTGATCAAAATCTTTTACATTTAAAGCTCTCCAAGCATTTATAGTCATAAAAATTCTCCTTATTAAATTTCATATGATACATGAGTCTTATTTAATTATACGTTTTACATTATCGATGTCAACAAAATTGGCATAAGGTGAAGATGTTTAGCACGAAATGCAAAGATCAGAAAACTAACATAATATGCTTGACCTTGCTGTTTTATTATGGTAAAATAAAAAAGAACCCTGATAAAAATTCAGAGTTCTAAATTAAATTATTTTTTGGACTTTCCTATAACTTCTATAAAATATGCTAAATGCTCACGTTCGGCATCATTCATTTTTGTCATTATTTCGACGGCATCACCTATAGTCATTTTATTTGTAAGCTTTAGAGCATATGTGTCATTAAGATTTGTCTTGCTTGCACATCTGCCTAGGATATAATCTGTAGTAACATCATAAAACTCAGCTAGACGAAAAATAATTTCGGTTGGTGGAACGGTTATTCCTTTCTCATAGTGTGAAATCGTGCTGGAGGAGAGGTGCAGATGATGCGTAATATCCGTCTGAGTTAAAAAATTGACTTCTCGAAGATTAATTAATGTTTTAGCAATCATTTGCTTTTGATTTTCGCTAAACACATCTAAAGTTTTGTTTGGTTTTTTCATGATTTAAAGCACCTCCTAATAATCTTCCTCTTACAAGTATAGTATAAATATATTGACACGTCATATTTTTGTATTATTTATAATAATTTGCCGCATTGTGGTGAGAATTTGTATTTGAAATACAATCGTTTTGAACCTGAATAAAAATAAGAAGGAGACATTTGTATGATAAGAATAGCAATTTGTGATGATAATAAAGCTTTTATTAATTATATGACAAAAGCAGTCAAACGAGAGTTTGCAATCCATACAACGGTAAAATTTGAAATTGAAAGTTACACCTCAAGTGAATTGTTTTTTTATCATCATAGTATAAAACCATTTGATGTTGTATTTTTAGATATTGATATGCCAGAATTGGACGGATTCCAGCTTGCGTCAAAGCTTTCTGTTTCAAACAATTGTTATATTATTTTTGTTACAAGCCACCCCGAATTGGTTTATGATAGTCTTTATTTTCGACCTTTGAATTTTATACCCAAAAGCAATGATTCTTTTTTTGTGGAAAAGCTTCATAACGTGGTAAATCAACTTTTTAATGAGATGAAACAAAATACAACGATAGTATTAGAAAATAAAGCTGTTGGCAGAGTTGCTTTGGCAATCAAGAATATTTACTATATCGAAAGCAACAAGCACTACGTTACATATTATTCAGAAGGAAATCAGCCAATAAAAATGCGTGAAAATATAGGAGAACTGGAAACGTACTTAGCAGACTATGATTTTGTCAGAATACATAAAAGTTTCCTTGTGAATCTCCGCCATATTTTTAACCTCGACAAAAGCAAAGATGAGATAATATTCAAGAAGGGGTTCAGACTTAATATGAGCAAAAACTATAAACAACTTGTAGATGAAAAATTGACGCAATATTTGAGGAAAACAAAATGAGGAATGCATTGTGGCAGATTTTTGAGATAGCAGTAAATTATTATCAAGGTCTTATCATAGCTTTATTCGTGTATAGATTTTTAAGCTCTAGATCTTCAAAGTTAGCCAAGCGTGGTTTAGTAATATCCGGAGTTGCTTTTGGTACAGCTGTAACGGTTCTTAACCTCCTAACGATATATGAGGGATATACAAGTTTAATTTATTTTTTTATACTGTTTTTATACGCCGTTATCGCTTTTAAAGACAACATTATAAAAAAAGTACTTTCGACCATAATACCAAACATAATTCTTTTGCTTATCACAACTGTTGAATTAAATCTTGTTTCGTCTATCGAAAAAATAAGTATTCAGACATTGATAATCAATAAAGATATAGTGCGCTTTTTTACCTTGATTGCAATACAGGTCTCGCTTTTGATAGCTTTAAAGATAATTGTAAAATTGTTTGAATTTGCTGATAATTATACTATTTCAGACTGGGTGCCGATCATTGCGACTTTGATCGTCTCTTTTGTTTTGGTATCGCTCCTCCACGTTCTCGCTTTATCAGCAGACAACCACCAAAGATTGTATATCAATATAGCTTATTTGACTATTATTATACTTGATTTTTTGATGTTTTACATTATATATTCACTTTATCTAAAAAATTATAAGATTAAGGAAATGGAAATGCTGTCCATAAGAGAACAGCATATGAAACAATTCGTTGACAACGCTAATTCTCAATATGAATTAATAAGAAAAATAAAGCATGACATAAAAAATCAACTCTCGGCAGTATACATTCTCATTTCTAAAGATGAAACTCAAGAAGCAATGGATCTAATCGCAAGCTCCAGTGATGTTGTAAATTCAGTTGAGTCTTTTGTGAAAACCAATAATGCCGTTGCAAATTCCATTATAAACTCAAAATTATCCGCAGCGTCAGCTTTGGGTATAAAGGTCTCTTGCATTACAGTAAATGATTTTATAGGTGTCAGCGAGCTTGATTTATGCGATCTGCTTAGCAATACTTTGGAAAACGCATTGACTGCCTGCGAAAATATGTCGACTGAAACAGCCAAATTTATATATTTAGAAATAAGCAAGGAAAATAACATATATACATTTCTCATCAAGAACTCAATAGAACAGTCTGTTCTCAGCAAAAATCCGAGATTGCAGACTACAAAATTAGATAAGGCTGATCACGGACTTGGAACATCAATAATAAAAGATATTTCAGAAAAATACAATGGTAGATGTGATTTCTACGAATCGGACAATATGTTTTGTTGTCAGGTCATTCTGATGGCTAGAGAAACGGACTCAAACTGATAGTTTGAGTCCGTTAACTTATTTAATGGGTGGTTTTGACTTTCTTGTGCTAGAAAACTGCACCTTGTGCCAAAATGCTTGACTTCTGAGTGTATGTATTATAAAATACAAAAACAGGGTGATAAAATGAACTATCTGATATCTAAAATTTTAACATTTATTACTGAACAAAACGGTATAAGCAATGACGAAGAAGTACAGGATTTTTACAGATATGGCATTGAGATAAGTATTTCCTCACTACTCAATATTATTCTCGTATTGCTAGTGGGTTTATTGATTGGTCATTTATTGGAAAGCGTCGTCTACCTTATTTTATTTATATTGATACGTTCGTTTACTGGCGGTTACCATGCTGATACATATTTCAGGTGTAATTTACTTATGTGTACAACCTTTGTTTTGACCGTTTTGGTGAATACTGTATTGACTGGCAGGATTAGTTTGTCAATGGCAATGGGTATATCTGGTCTCACAGAGATAACAGTTTTGGCTCTTGGACCAATAGAAAATAAGAATAAACCTATTGATGAATCAAAACGGGGAAAATTGAAAATAGCAGGATTTATTATAACTTTTATAATAAATGGTGTTGGCATTTTTATGCGCAAAAGTTATATTGGCTCAATGATTTTATTTACTTGCCTTTTAATAGCTATCCTTATGGGAGCTGCAATAATAAAGGGGAAAAGAGGTGTTGAACGTGAAAACTTTTAAGAAGAAAATCGCTCAGATAATCCAAAGTTTCACCAAGCATATGGCTATAATGGCGTGCGGAGCGGCTTCGGCATACGGTGGATATCAGACTAAGGAACCCAAAAACATTTTTTCAAAATAATCGAAAATAGGGGAAAAGAAATGTTTAAAACGATAGTAAATTATGCAAAAGAGTATAAACTTATGTTCGCTGTTGCGGAAATTTGCATAATTATTCTATATGTAATTTCCCTTATTCTCCCTTGGAATCTGACGAGACTTGTAGATAGGGTAATATATGGTGAGGAGTATACTCTCCTCACTAGTGTTATCCTTGTTTATTGCATTTTGTTTTTGATTTCTACAGCTATCAATCTCATTTACGCATATATTTGGCAAACGCTTAATAATCAGTATGTTGTTAAGATAAAAACCGATATGTATGAAAAGTTGTTGAGATCAAAGGCAAAATACCTTTCGAACCTTAATACAGGTGATGCTGTTGCACGTGTAGAATGGGATAGCGATCAGTTTATACACGTGATACAGAAAAATGTATTTCATTTTACTAATTCGATAATAATGTGTATAGCGATTCTTATTATGATATGTAAAACAAGTTTAGTGATTGGTATAATTGCCATCTTGTCAGTCGTGATACCGTTTATCATTACTAAGATTCTCAGTAAAAAAACAGAGAAAATAACTGAAGAAAATCGGAACGAGTCTGGTATACTTGCGGGAAAAGTATTCGAACTGTTTTCTGGTTTTCGTGAAATAAAGCTTTTTAATGCACAGCTTTGGGCGGAAAAGCAGGTTATGGATCCTCTTAAAAAGGTTGTTGATACCAATAATAAGCAAAACTTTATTGCTCTTTCAGTACAGAAATTTGCAGAAGGACTCAATATCATTTGTTCTATTGTTTTATATTGTTATTCAGCTTATATGGTTGTTAAAGGGAATTTGACAATAGGAGTTTTTCTGGCAGTAGTTCAGTATATGTCACTTCTAAATTACAAATTTGATTGGATACTTACGATATATAATGATTGGCATTGGCGCAAGATAAGCGTCGAACGGTGTTGTGAAATTCTAAATAGTGAAAGTGAAGAAAGTGTAGGCTGTAACATTGACAGCATTAACAGCATTGAATTCAAAAATGTAACATTTGCTTACGACAATTATCCTGTGCTTTCTGGAATTTCATTCAAAATTGAAAGTGGTGAAAATATTGGCTTGGTGGGAGTTAGCGGAGTCGGAAAAACAACGCTTATTTCTCTATTGACTAAGCTCTATGAACCACAGAGTGGAGAAATATTAATTAACGGAGTTAATATTAACGATATAAGTACTTATCGGCTTCGTAGTTTAATTGGCATCGTATCTCAGGACATTAGATTATTTAGCGATAGCATACGGTATAATTTGGTGTTTGACAAAAACGCAAGTGACAACGTGATTGTCGATGCACTAAAGAAAGCTCAAATATTTCAAATGGTGTCCGGACTTCCGCAGGGACTTGAAACAATACCAGATGGATTATCTGGTGGACAAATACAACGTTTAATGATTGCAAGAATGCTTATAAAAAATGCTGATATGTACATATGCGATGAAGCAACTTCTGCACTTGATATAGGTACGGAATCTGAAATTGCAGGAGAACTCAAAGAAATTATGAAAGGAAAGATCGGCATCACGATTTCACACAGATATCGATCTCTTGTAAATTGCGACAGAATAATCGTACTTAAAAACGGTGAAATCGATTCAGTGGGAACGAACAGCGAATTAATGCTTAGTAGCCGCGAATACAATACTCTTTTCGGAGGTGTTGTTCGTGCTTAAGCTCAGAGATATCAAGACATCTTTTCAAAAGTATATTGACTATTCGTGGTCGGCTGTGCGCACACTGCTGACCATAAATATAGCCGCTTTACCACTTACGTTTGTATTTCCTAAATTATATCAAGTGCTTCTTGATGATGTAATGGCAAAGGGTAAATTAGGTAAGCTTTTTCAAATCTGCATAGGATTCATAGCTCTTTTCATTCTCCAAACCTTTCTGTCATATATAAAGCAAATTTATGAGAATAAAGTAAGTAAGAACTTTAATATGGCTGTCAGAAAAGATGTTTGGTGTAAACTGCTCAATATGAGTTTTGATCAAAAGGATCATTTCTCGATAGGCGATGCAAAGCAACGTGTGGTAGATGATGTAGAAAAGATAGGTAATTTTATTAAAGATCAAATTGTTGATCGCTATTATAATTATTTTATAGTAATATTGGGGGCAATACTTATATTAATTATAAACCCTATTATGGCGTTGATATGTTCAGCTGTTTTGCCTATTATACTATTGGTAAATGACTATATTGGCAGAAAAAGTAGTGAGGTTAACGGAGAAATTCGTGAGATCGGCGATGAATATTACGGGTTTTGTTATAACAGTTTGCAATTTTGGAAAGAAATCAAACTGCAAAATGCAGAGGATAGTTTTTTGAAAACGTTTACGAAATACAGAAACAACCTTTCAAAACTTGGCTTAAAATCTATAAAATATTGGGGCTACGGCGAGGTTTTTAATGATTTCAAAACGAATTATCTGAATAAAGTTTTTGTTTATATTTTAGGCGTTATTTTTATAATCAAAGGAGATCTGACGGTTGGCACAGTTGTAATGTTTGCTGAATACTATGGTTACTGTTTTAACGCTTTAAATGCAATAGTAAACAAAAATATTGAGATAAAGAAAAATAATCCGTATTACTCAAGGATAATTGACGTTCTAAAAATGGATACGGAAGAGGAAAAATCAGATGTAGAAATCGATGGCGATATTATTATCGAAGATTTAAAATTTGCTTATGGCAGTAATAATGTAATAACCGGTTGTTCATTTAAAGTGAATAAAGGTGATAAAATAGCTGTCACTGGAGAAAGCGGCTGTGGAAAATCGACCCTTATCAAGCTGATGTTAGGTATGCTTAATGCAGATTCTGGGGAAATATACTATTCTGACAAAGACATAAAAGAAATATCTCTCAAATCGTTATATAAGCAAATAGGGGTTGTTATGCAGGATCCAATTTTCTTTGATCTTTCAATTATAGAGAATCTAAAACTTGCAAGTCCTAATGCAACTGATGAACGGATAGAAAGCTGCTGTAAGGCCGCCTGCATTTTTGATTTTATTGAATCTTTGCCAAATGGTTATGGCACTATTATAGGTGAAAATGGTGTAAGACTGTCTGGCGGACAGAAGCAGCGTCTTGCAATTGCTCAAGCTATATTAAAACAGCCGGAAATTCTGTTTCTTGATGAAGCAACAAGTGCCTTGGATGAAAGCAATGAGCGTGAGATTATGGATAATATTCGCAAAAATTATCCTGAAATGACTGTTATGTTAGTTTCACATAAACCATCAGTAATTGCATTGCTTGACAAAAGGCTCGAAATAAATGATAAGCAAGGTGTTTTATATGAAAATACATAAAGTCAGTAAGTGGTATATCGTAGCAGTTATCGTTGTGATAGCGATTTTGGCCGCATTGTGCGTTGTTATTTTCGGGCGCAAAGACCTTAAAGACAGCGCCTATAAGGATGTAAAAAGCTGCGAAAGTTTTAAGGAGATTGCCACTACGGGTCACTATCCCGTTGATTTTAATATCATTGGTCTGATCGTTCATTGTGAAGAGGGGCTGACGGAATGGCAGTTCTGCGGAACTAAATATGAGCTTGAGGTAAAACAGGGCGACAGTTGGAAGACTATTCCGAAAAAAGATACTGCCACAGAACGGTTGAATTTTATCAATGATAAACAAATGATGATTCGATTTGATCAAGTGGATTTTGACTATAAATTCACCGAAGGTCAGTATCGGTTCATTCAAAATGTGACCAAGGACGGAAATGAAGAGGAACAAACCGATGATGTGCAGATCGTATTTGAATTTGAACTGCGAGATGAGGATGAGAATGTGGCGACTGTGGTGCATAAGACTGAATAAAATGAGTTATTTTGATACAGGAGGTTTAAGATGCGAAAAATATTATCTGTCATTACTGCTATTTCCATTTTGCCGTTAATGCAATTTTCGGTAATAGCTGAATCGGAAACGTCAATCACTAATGAGGTTTCATCGTCATTAGTTACAGAAGAAATATCTACATATAACTGCAGGACAAAAGATATAACTACAAAAACAATATCATTTGAATCACAGCATGACAATGCTGATTTAAGTAAGAGTGGTCGCACTCAAGTTGAGTTGTATTCTGAACCCAAAGTTGCAAATAACTTAGAATATGATATATCATCAGATTTGATTACTGTATCAACATACAGTAATGCTCTGGAAAGAATCAATAATCCACATAACTACGGACAATATCGGAGCACAGTTTATATAGATACATATGTAAAAAAAGATAGTACTGTTAAACTAAGCGACAGAGGTACTGGTTTTGTTGTAGGACCAAATACCGTAGTAACAGCAGGCCATGTTATTAATAACAAAAATTATGGAAAGGAAAATAGTAATCACGAAAACTGGGCATATAAAGTAGTAGTATACCCAGCACGTTCTGGCTTTACTTGTCCATATGGGTCTGCTTCGTCAACAGAACTGATATGTAGCACAGAGTGGACAAATAATCAAAATGCTGATCATGATTGGGGGATAATACGGCTTGATAAGAATATAGGTGATGATACAGGATGGCTAGGATTATATTATCAATCGTCTAGTTTTCATGGAACAACGATAGATTATGCAGGTTATCCAACTATGTCTTTGGAGTATAGATATTTATATCGTGGTTATGCAAGACAAACAAACTTTGATTCGTCGGGTTTGGTCTACGCAGGAGATGGTGTTACGGCAACTGGTGGAATGAGTGGAAGCCCAGCATTTATTTATAGAAATCAATCAGGGTATACGGCTATTGGGATAGTTGTGCATTCGTGTGAAGGTGGATTTGGTTATGTCAAGTTATCAGAGTGGTTATATAATGAACTGGTATCATATCGTAACAAGCGATGTGCAACTTATAAATAAATTTTAGCAATGAGGGATTAAAATGGAAAATAGAATTGAACAAAACGTAATATTTGAGCTTTGCAAGATATGTGACAATAACAAAGAAATTCTTGAAAAATTATTGACGCCTGAACTTGACTATCCTTACACTCTTGGGCATCTTATGTTCAACAGAGTAGCTACGCTTGCATATGTGAAGCTTAAGGAATATGATCTACTTAAAAGGCTGAACCGAGAGTTTGTAAATTCCCTTAAAGGAATTTATGATTCGTCAAAGACGATTGCCGATGGATTTAAGACATTTCTTTCTTCATTAAGCTATACGCTTGATGGCGAAACACGACCATTTGCATTGCTTAAAGGAAGCTTTTTATCCACTCTTTATCCTTATGGTACAAGAATCTCGAATGATGTAGATCTGCTTATAAATAAAGAGGACATTACATATTTTGTTGATAAATTCAAATCGAATGGATATGAGCAGGGCTTCATAAGAGGTGGGGAATTTGTGCCTGCCTCTAGGAAAGATATTATAGAATCTAGAATGAACAATGGCGAAACGGTTCCGCTTATCAAAGAAAGCGGTCTGTCAAATCTTAAATACTTTGAAATAGACTTGAATTTTTCTCTCGACCACAAGGCCAAGCAGGAAAATGATATGGTTTCAGTTTTGCTACAGGGCAGAGAGAATTTAATAGAAACGTATAAAAAAACTTTGCCAACGTTGTGTACGGCCGATTTCTTCATATATCTATGCCTTCATCTTTATAAAGAAGCAACAGTTTATGATTGGGTAAGACTGGAGCGGGATATGACTCTTTATAAATTCGTAGATATTTATCTTTTCCTGAAAAAGTTCGGAGACAGGACTTTTTCGGAGGAGCTCGTTGAGAAAATTAAGGCGTATGGTTTTGAAAAAGAATGCTATTACGCAATAGTAAACACTTGCAGACTTTTTGATATTTACGAAAGTAATATAGACGATCTACTTAAGAAAATAGCTCCAGACGATTTGTCGTATCTGAACAGGGTAATCTTCCCTGCCGAGAAAAGAGTGTATACGTACAATGTAGACGTTAAAGAATGGTGTTTCCTGAATAACCGAAAGGACTATTTAAGTGAGGCTAGAATTTAAAAATCACATTTACCCTGGCAAACTCATAACTTTCTGTGGTATAGACGGAAGTGGGAAAACCACTATGATCGGTTTGTTGGAAAAGTATCTTATATCAAAGGGCTATAAATGCGTGTTGGTAAAACAACCTTCCGAAGAAATACGTCATAATGCGCTTTTCAGAGCAAGTATTGACCTTCCGTATAGTGAAAATATTGATTATCGTGCGGTCTCTATGCTGTGCGCAGCTGATAAATTGCAGCATTCAACTAAAACAATTGAACCTATGCTGAAAGATGGTTATATTGTAATTTCCGATAGATATATATATTCAAGCCTTGCTAATCTTTCAGCTTATGGATTTCAACAAGAATCTTGGTTCTACGAGATTGTAAAACATATAGTGAAACCAGACGTTGCGTTTTTCCTTAGCGTTCCTACCGGAACGGCAATCAAGAGAGTGCGTGAAAGAACGCACGAAAAGAATCGTTATATTAATGTGGATTTACAGAACAAACTTTCTGAAGCTTATTCGAAAATTGCGTTAGCAAACGATGGATTCATCATTGATTGTGATTATTCAGTTGGTGAAAGCTTTGAAATGGTAAGGCAAATTTCCGACAGGAGGTTAAAGTGATCAGTAATATCTTGGGCTTTTCGTGTGTGGAAAACCTTTTTTTATATTTTTTGCAGCCGAGATGCGAAAATTTAGGGTTATTGTATTTTGATTCTTTTATGCCGCTAAATCAGATATATGAATGTGCAAAAAGAGGATCTTTTGAATATTTTTCGGGTATACCAAGGATCCATAATGTTTTGAAAAATAATTCATTATTGGAAATCGAATTGTATACTGATGATTTTGAGAATTTTCTGGGACATATAGAAAAGATAGATAATGATAGCCAGATTTTGATGCTCGTGAATGCAAAAAATACTCAGCGTATTTTTTGCGCCAGAGGGCTAAGGGAAGATCATTACGTTGACGTGTCTGAGAATGACCAAAAGTACATTCTTACTAACGATATACCACATAATAGCATTGAAACAAATAGAAATGAATTAGAAAACGTATATATGAACAACTTTTTGGAACTTTCATATAAACCTTTTTACAGTAATGACGTGCTTTTACATCTCGAAAAACAGCGAAAATATCCTTTATCCAGCTCAACAACTAATATACCTATTGATGAAATAGAATCCGTAGATTTTTTGCAAGTATTTCGTAATACGCTTGTTATTTTGAAAACTATGAGAGAACGTTTAAGTGTATATATGAAGGCAAGAGGTTATGCACTTGATATTTCAGACGAGATTACGACGATAACAAGGATCACATCGCAAACGGAATATATGAGGCTGAGAAAAGTTTTGGACAGAGAAAAATATGCCACCTTAATCGACCAGATTAATGAAATAGACAGACAAATTTTTAATAAAGTACGAGGTGTTTAATTTGATAGAAGTAGTCAATGGTATTTTGACCGAATTGAGCTTTTATGATGGGACAATTGAAAAGAATATGCGTCTTTCGGACGAATTAGGAATTGACAGTTTGCGTATAGTCGAATTAGTTGTTGCGTTGGAAGAAAAGTTCAATATTACAATCAATGAGACTGATTTGGATCCTGATTTGCTGAAAACGGTCGAAGATATTTATTTGCTTGTTAACAAATACATTGTATAAGCCAAGAGGTTGGATCAAATGCTTTTTGAATTTGTAAAGGATAGAATGAAAAACTATCCACATCAGACCGTTTCTGATGGCAAAATAACTATTACATATGAGGATTTGCTAAAGCGATCCGAAAGTTTCGCAGAACAACTTGACGGCAATATATATGCTTTGCTTTGTGACTCGGAACTTAATACTGCAATTTACCTTTTAGCTTGCTTGTATGCCCATAAAACCGCTGTGCCGCTTTCGGCTAAATATGGGATCAATCATTATCAAAGAATAATAGAACATATACAGCCAATTGGAATAATAACAGACGAGGAAATACGGCAAACGGGGTATATAAATGAAAGCAAATTGGAAGATACGGCGGTAATTATGTGTAGCTCTGGCACTACCGGTGCGCCCAAAGGAATTATGCTGTCTGAGAAAAATTTGTTGTCTAATATACTGGATATTGAGAAATATATGCCGATAGGATCAGACGATCATATGCTTATTTCTAGACCTATTTATCATTGTGCAGTTATGACTTCCGAACTTTTATATGGACTTATATGTGGAGCAAAGATTATATTTCATTGTGATAGTTTTAACCCTAAGAAGCTGTTCAGGATAATGGAGGAAGAAAAGATCACAGTAACCTCTGCTACGCCGACAATGTTTTATTATCTGAGTAAGCATATTAATTCAGGAAAGTTTTATTGCCGTCTGAAAGCGATTTCGATTAGTGGAGAGTGTATGACGCAAACGGTTGCCGATGAATTGATAAAGGCTATGCCTAGCACAAAGATATTTAATGTCTATGGTCTTACAGAGGCAAGTCCAAGGGTGTCTTATTTGCCTTATGATCTATTTGAAAAAAATCCTACTTCAGTTGGCATTCCACTCGATTCTGTTGAAATAAGAATAGACAATAATGAACTTCTTATAAAATCGTCAAGTGTAATGCAAGGGTATTATAAAAACCAAGAACTTACTGACCACGTGATAGCTAATGGTTGGCTTCATACTGGGGATATTGCTGAAATAAAAAACGGATTGCTGTATATAAAATGTCGTAAGGATAATATGATGATTCGTGCTGGAATGAATATTTATCCGCAGGATATAGAAAGTGTTCTAAAAAAGGACGACAGGATAAAAGAAGCTCTTGCGTATGGGGTAAAGGATAAGACTGTGGGAGAAAGGATCATTTTGAAAGTCATTGCAAGTGATCTTTCAACTGCTGAAGTTTTCAAAATCTGTCGTGACAAATTGCCAAGTTATCAGTACCCAGACAGAATTGAAATTGTTGATCACTTAGAACATACAATTTCAGGAAAACTCTTGAGAACGCCCTTTTAATACAGAATTTTAAAATACTGTCATGTATCAATACTGATACTAACAATTCATATGTGCTGAAAGTAGTTCCAATTCTTTGTTTTACATCAAACGGTTACGCTGATTTTTCACTCTGCGACTATCAATTTCGGCGTTTTTGTGGTGAAAAAAATATATCAATTGGCGGACACTTGTTGGAAATTGTGTTGCAAATATCAAGTTTGTAAAGTTGGGGCGAAGTGGATACTGCACAATGTTTATGCCTATAATTGCAATCTTGCCGTTTGCGACAGTATTCTATAAAGGGCGAAATACGATTAATATACACTTGAATATTGAAAAAACAAGCTACCATATAGTGTAAATCAGCATTGATAATAATTGGTGCTGGGTTAGCAGTAATTTCTGACTACGCAGTGCATGTATCTATCATATATTTGTTGTTAATAATGTAAATTTCAGAATGGGCAAAATGCAGATATTGAAGGATATAAATGTTGCTTTTGAAGAAGGCAAGATGCACGGTCTTATAGGTAGAGATGGAAGTGGAAAGACAATGCTTATGAAATGTATCTACGGTTTTATCAAGCCGACTTATTGAGAAATAATCGTTGCTGGAAAACGAGTTGGAAAAGATGTTGACTTTCCAAAGAATATAGGGATAATTATCGAAACCTCCGGCTTTATACCTTATTATGGTGGGTACAAAAATCTGAAATTGCTTGCAGGGCTTAATAATAAGATCGGCAAAATCGAGATAAGAAAGAGTATGGAACAGGTAGGACTTGATCCTGATCTGAAGCGACACGTCAAAAAATACTCTCTTGGTATGCGTCAGAGGTTGGAACTTGCACAGGCCATTATGGAGGATCCGAAGATACTTGTTCTTGATGAGCCGTTCAACGGCCTTGACAAGGACGGAGTGAAAGATATGAGAGAATATCTGTTATCATACAAGGCACAAGGCAAAACAATACTGATCTGTTCACATTCTGCCGAAGATATTTCCGTACTATGTGATACGGTGAATGAAATGGAAAAAAGGTGTGATTGAAAAAAGAGGGTGATTTTAATGATAGAGAATGAATACAAATACATAGCTACCAAAAATGACATAGAAAAAATGCGTACAGTTATCCTAAATAATGATAGCATATTGTCAACAGAGCGATTCATACAGATAAATTATTATTATGATACCGATGATCTTAAATTTCAGGCACACGGTACAACAATACGAATACGTCAAAAAGAAAGTGGGTTAAAGCTGCAAATAAAAAAAGAAAAATTACTACGGTGAAAACAAGAATCTTGAAACAGAGACAAAAATCAGTAATATATTCAATGAACTTATAGTAGAAAATACAGAAGTCACATTGAAAGGACAACTCGTGACTGATCGCACACGTAATATTTTCAGTAATGGTGCAAGAATGGATCTTGATATAAATTATTACTGCGGTATGGTTGATTACGAGATAGAGATAGAACTACCAGATGAGGAAGGTAATATGGAAGATGTTTTTTCGTTAGTTAGTAATTTAGCTTCTGCTAAAATGGGTAAAGTAACAAGATTTTATAATGCCAAAAACGCTATCCTAAATAAGTGATTGAATATGGAAAACATTATACGACGTGCTTTAGCTGATGTGCTGAATATAGAAAATATATCGGAAATTTCACAGCAAGATAACCTGGAAAATGTAGGACTGGACAGCATTAATTTCGTTATGCTTATAGTTACACTTGAAGATGTACTTGATATTCAAATATCAGAAAACAAATTAGAATACAAAAATTTTCAGACAATTGAAAAAATACTGAAAGTTATAGAGGAACAAATATATGGTGAATAACTTCGATCAATTAAATATTTTCAATCGGGAAAGATTGTTGATAAACAAATATATTGCTTTACAGGGGTTATTTTGTAATGGCCACAAATTTAATCTGTTTGATATTACTATTCCCGATGAAGTTCAAACTGCGGTAAGAGAGTTAAATGCAGAAAAAGTCGAGATAATATCCCAAACAAATCGAGAAGGATTTACTTGTTTTCATAATTTTATTGATGAAAATCAGAATCGTATGTTCATATATACTACTCTATTTTGTAAAAAATCGGGGAAAGCTGTTATTACATTCAATGTATCCGGCAGCGGAAAGGTTTGGCTTAATGGAAAATGCATATATGGATATGTTAATGAGTATTGCTGGTCAAGCAGAGCTTTAGAGGTCGACCTTATTTGCGGCACTAATATCATAATGGCTGAAATGGATACGATCGATACAGAAAACGTATTTAATATGACTGTTTCGGATTATGAGTATGAAAACAGTAGCGATATTTTGGCTTCGGTTAATACAGATTTTCGTATTTATCCGACAACCTCTGTGGTATGGTTGTCAGATAATGATTTTCTGCCCGTGGAGCGTAATTTCTGTTTTATGCTTTTTCAAAGCGCTGAAAGATTTGAGAAGAATTTTGAAATAGAAATATATGATTGGAAATTTGCCTGCATTGATCGCTTTGATGGTTGTTTTGATTCGATGATAACGGTAGTACTGGATAAGTATCGTTCACCTGATGAGCCGTACAATATGAAAAATATTATGGTAAAATGTTTGTTAAAGGATCGGATGAGCGGAGAACTATTTTCAAGTGAGAAAATAGTGTACATTTCGGAGCTTCGATTTGCATTAAACAACATTACCATAAAAGCCGATGATATTGCAAACAAGCAGCCAAAAATCATTTCAGATAATATAAAAGGCAAAATCAATATGCTAAAAAATGCGTATGAGTATAAAGAATATGCAAGAGTGTATTGGGGATTACGGCAAATGAATGATTTGATTTATAAGGTTGAGAACAACGAGATCGATGAGTTATTCTATACTAGAGCAGGGAACCACGATTTCTACATTTATTCAGACCTTGATGATAGCTACGTCAACATTAAGAGCCATATTCCTGAATCATATGACAAACAAAAATCAATGCCTGTGATTTTCGCTTTGGCTACCTCAAAAGAGGGATACTTTACACAGCGAATGGATTTTACTAAATTAAATGAAGATTGTCTTTGCTTTGACATAACTGGTAGAGGATATACTTCCGGCAGTTATATAGGTGAAGCATCTATTATGGAACTGATAAATTGGACACTTGACAATTATAATATCGATAAAACTCGTATGTATCTTTTAGGATATTCAAACGGCGGTTTCGCAACTTGGTCGATAGCACAAAACCATCCCGATATGTTTGCAGCGATTTTTCCACTAGCAGGATTAAGTAGTAAGATTTCAAATTATAAGCAAAATAACTATAAAGTATTTCAAATTATATCGTCTAGTGATTATCTGTACAGTAAACAGAAAGACTTTGTGGAAATCTGGAAGAATAGTGATGATCATACTTTATATTTTGCTGATGATATGCTACACGTATCAATGTATCCACAACTCACAAATTGTAAAATAATTAATGAGATGTTAAAATGCAAAAGAAGTGAACCTTCTAATCTGTCTAATGGGTATATAAAAAGCTACGGTATGCTTAAAGTTTATAGTAGTTCTATGCGAATTATTATTGATGATTTTGCAGATGAAATAATGACAAAAACTGCTGAAAAGCTAGCGAAACCCACATCAAGCGGGATGAATCCCGAAATAGATGTGGATTATCCCATATATAAGTCATCAAATTTACCAACAGATATTTATAAGCATAATCTCATCTATATGCAGGATATTTCAAAGAAAAATAAATTGTTTGATGCATTTAGGCGAGAATTGGTAGTTGAGTGTTTGTCAGACGGATTTATTTACAAGCAAGAAAAATATTTGGGAGACTATGTTTATATGCAATTTATTTCACAGCAACCTGATAATAAAGCAATGCTTGCTATTATAACTAATAATGAAAAGCTGTTGAATAAACATATTTTGTTGAGAAAAGTAGTTATACCATCTTACTATTCCGGTTTCCACCCTTACTGGAATCAAAACGGCCTTTTATATTACAATAATAAATATGAGGCGGTGAAATAATGAAAATAAAAAAATTATTGGCATTAACTATTGCATCGCTGACATTGATATCAATGTCAGCCTGTTCTAAAGAAACTGTGTCATCAAGTGTTGACACAGATCAAACATATCAATACACCAAATATATTGATACAGATACCCCGTACACTATGTGCTACCAGAATTCTGACGGAACATATACAATGTTTATTTATGCAGCACCAGTTCAGTATTTCGACGGTGAAATGTATCAACCAATTGACAATACTATCATAGAATCGGATCGTGAGAATTTTGCTTATGAAAATAAAGCTAATTCGATAAAAACTTATTTTCCGAAAAAGATAAGTGATGGTTTTCTGATTGAAAGAGAGAATTTCAGCTTCAATTTCAATATCGATACTGATAGCACAAATTTCACGGACGGAAAGCTTACTGATTATACAAACATATATGGACAGTCAATCAAGGCGGTTTGCTATAATTCTGAAAATTACTCTTTATACTTCTATGTATCCAATGCAGGGATAGAAATTGATACTGTTTCAGACAAAGGAATTACAGAAACACCCGAAATATTAATAGATTACGACAATAATTATGGAAAAGCCAGAGAGAATTATAAGAACGGTTATATAGCTTTGCGTAGGGGAAATGGTTTCAACGACATTGACGCTGTAATTTACGGCCCATTATGCAGAACAGATGACAACTATGAAATTGAATTAAGCCCCAATATAAATGAAGTTGGAGAAGATCAATGGGGTATTACATACAATTTTGATGTTGAACAAACTAAGATAAATCAAGCGATTGTCCTTTATACAAGCAATATGCCTGATTCTTGCGCATATTCTGAATTTTCACAAAACCAATACTTGGCGAGATTCGCTTATGTAGGAAGTAGCAATTTATTTGGCGAGGGATTGGATTATTTAAGGTACAGGCTGGATTATTATCTTTATCTTAACCCTGATAACGTAATTGACGCAAGTTATAATTTTAAAGTATTAAGCGATGCTAGTACTGACAAATTTGTTGTTAATGAAAATTTGGATCAATGGTCAAGCACCGGGTTGTCTTGGAAAAAGCGAAATACGAAATTTTCTGAGGTAAATGCAATGTTTACAATTGTTGAAAATGGTTATTACTCTCTGGATATAACCGATTATGCGAAAAAATGTTTCGCAGATGAAACCTGGATGACTGAATCATACGGAATAGCTTTAGGATATGACGGAGATATGCAGGTGGTTGCTTCTTCTGATAATTCAATGTTTATTCCGTATCTTCAGATAGATTTATCGGCTATGCCAGAGGAGTTTTATCCTATGGAGGATATTAATCCATAGAAAGGATGGCTAATAATGAAATTTTGAAATAAAGGAGGGTTTGACTGGACTTTTGAAAAAAATTATTTTTTCAATTATAATTTGGAGCAAAAATCTGAGTTATATGGTAGTGGGGTATCTTTAAAAAGTTACAATATTACGGTTACAACTGTTTTAAGATACTAAACCAAAATATTATTTGTGGAGTTGAATTTATATGATTAGAAAAAAAGTGTTAGTTTGTATTACTATGTGTATTGCTATGGCATATAACAATTTTTGCTTTAATGTTTCAGCTAATGTTATAGAAAATACAGAACAATTAAATGTCAGTCAAAACGAAGAAAATGTTGACAATAAACTTAAATACTATGACGATTTAAATATGAGTGCAGGAGAAATCCTTCAAAAATATAATGACGATAGTTCCATAGATTATCATGATATTGCCTGCTCATATGAAAAAGAAGAAAAGCTTCTGACTTTTAATAAAATAGCTCAGATTAAAGATCAATTAAGCAGTATTGAATTAGACGTAATCAAAGAATATCTATTTGTTTATGGAACCGCTACTAATGATCGGGATATACAGAAAACTTACGAATATGTAATATCTTTACTTGAGAGTAACGATGAAAGAATCATTTCAAATAGTACAAATGCCATTGTTAATTATGCTGTAAATATAAATGCAACTAATTCTTCGTATTCTTCTGCTAAAGCGGTAGCTTATGCTCATAAATATTCTGATCATTATAATCCGAATTATAAAAATTTTGCTTCGAGTGGAGGGGATTGTTGTAATTTTGTGTCTCAGTGCCTTAAAGCAGGCGGATTTCCGATGACCAAGAGTTGGTACTATAAAAATGGAAGTGATTATTCCTCTTCTTGGATAAACTGCAGATATTTATTGCCGTATTTAAAAAATACAGCATATAATTATGATTACTTTAAAGCATCATATTATAGGAAACATTCAAGAAATATAACTAAGTCAATGAAACTCAATGATGGTGATGTAGTGTTTGTATGTACAAGTGCAGGCGTATATGATTTGCCTTATCATGCTTTGTTTGTAACTTCGGCAAATGATTATGAGATAAGATGTGCCTCACATACGGACAATTATTATTCAAAAGACATAGTGACAAACGAGTTCATTTCGGATAATGAATATTTGTATTTTATAGATATAAAAAAAGATCCGTATACTTATAAGTAATCCTGTTAAATGGAGGAAATATATGAATGATTCGTTTCTTAAGAAAGTAAAAAAAATAGCGTTAACCTTAATTATATTTTTCGTTGTTTCAAGTATTGTTTCTATAAATGTATATTTTAATTTCAACTTTTTGGGATCAGTTTGGGCTCATTTCTTAGTGGGAGCTAATATATCGGATGTTGTAAAGATATTTCCTGCATCATATATGGTTGATACGGATGTTACCATTCAGGATTTGGCTGATAAAATAGGTGCAAAACTTATTACAGATACTAGCTTTATACCACAAATGGAAATTGGCGATGAACTTTATAATTGCAAATGCTTTACTACAAAGTTTTATTATGTTTATACGTTAGATAGAATTGAATAATATAGTTCTTTATAAGTTTTACTTTATGAAGTGAATACATCGCATAAAAACAAGCACCACGGCCGCTGAGATTGAGCAGTAGCGTCGGCAGGATTGAGCACTTTCGTCGCATAAAGTGAGCACAGATGTCAGATGATTGAACAGTTAAAAAAATCACGGTAAAATTGTATTACACGCAAAAGCGTGAATACAAAAAAGGAGGTCATACAAATGACCAATTACCGTGAAATACTGAGACAGTACAGTCTCGGGCTCAACAAAAGCCAGATTGCAGCAGCATGCGGTTACTCCAGAAACACTGTTGCACATGCAATCAGCCTTGCTGAGGAAAATGGACTCAGCTACCCACTTCCGGAAGGCATGTCCGACAAGCAGCTTGCAGAAATATTGTATCCTGCAAGTGCAGCAAAGCCAGAGTACAAAATGCCCGACTATGAGTATGTGGCACGTGAAATGCAGAAGAGCGGCGTTACCCTGAATCTTCTGTGGTTGGAATACTGCGAACAGTGCAGTAATAATGGTGAAACTCCGTACCAGCTGACACAGTTCAAAAAGTATTATCGTGACTACACGCTGAAAAACAGTGCAACTATGCATCTGAATCATAAGCCCGGTGAGATCATGCAGGTGGACTGGTCAGGTGATACAGCATCAGTTATTGATACAGATACAGGCGAAATGATTCCTGTGTATGTGTTCGTTGCCACGCTTCCGTACAGCGGATATTCATACGTTGAGGGATTTTTCTCTATGGACCAGGAATGCTGGACAACCGCTCACGTAAATGCCTACAGATACTTCGGCGGCGTTGCCAGGATCATTCAGTGCGACAATCTCAAGACAGGTGTTGACAAGCACGGTCGTAATGAAGTCAAGCTGAATAAGGCATACAGCGAGCTTGCCGAGCATTACAACACTGCGATTCTCCCGTGCAGAGTGCGTTCTCCAAAGGATAAAGCCATGGTTGAAGGTACAGTAGGTGTGATCTCAACCTTTATTCTCGCAGCACTGAGAAATAACACTTTTCTTTCTATCCGTGAACTGAATGATGCAATTTCCGAACGTCTTTATGCGTTCAATCACAAACCTTTTCAGAAGCGTGACGGCAGCCGTGCTATTGCATTTGAGGAAGAAAAAGCTTTCCTTATGCCGCTTCCATCCACTCCATTCGAGCTTTCCTCATGGAAGATAGCCACTGTTGCACCGAACTACCATATCACCGTGGATAAAATGAATTACTCCGTTCCCTATGAATACATCAAGAGAAAAGTCGATGTTCGTATGACGAGAAACACCGTTGAGATATTCTTTGACGGGAATCGTATCTGCTCTCACCGCAGACTGTACGGAAGGCCTAGTCAGTACAGTACCAATGAGGAACACATGCCGAAGGATCATCAGAAATATATTCAGTGGAACGGTGATCGTTTCATTAAGTGGGCAGAAAAAATCGGAGTTAATGCAGCAATGGTCGTAAAAGCTATTCTTAGCGGATACAAGGTGGAACAGCAAGGTTACAAGTCCTGCATGGGGCTTCTGAAGCTTGCAGACAAATATACTCCCGATCGACTTGAAAACGCATGCAAGCGGGCTCTGAGCTTTACTTCCCGACCTTCATACAAGAACATTCAGGTCATTCTGTCCTCTGGTCAGGATAAACATGAAGAACAGTCTGAAAATGCAGCATCTGCCGCCAATGAACAGTATGGCTTTACCAGAGGCGATTCGTACTATGGAGGTGTGAAGTAATGCTGACAGAAAACACGATCACAAAACTTCGTGAAATGCGTCTTGGCACTATGGCCGATGCTTTCAAAGAACAGCTAACCGATCCGAATATTGCAAAGCTTTCTTTTGAAGATCGATTCGGACTGCTTGTGGACAGGGAATGGACTACAAGAAAAAACAATCACCTTGCCAGGCTGATCAAAAATGCTCACTTTTCTGAACCCAATGCGTGTGTAGAGGACATTTCCTACAGTTCCGGAAGGAAACTGGATAAAGCTCAGATCACACGTCTTGCAAGCTGTAACTTCATTTTTGAACATCATAATCTGATGCTGCTGGGTGCTACAGGCTGTGGCAAAACATATATTGCCTGTGCGCTGGGAATGGCTGCGGTACGTCAGTTTCTGACTGTACAATATGTCAGACTCCCGGAGCTGCTTACAGAGCTTGCCATTGCAAGAACAACGGGCACCTTCAGCAAAGTGATCGAGAGATACAAAAAGCCGGCTTTGCTCATTCTTGACGAATGGCTGTTATACCAGCTCAAGGAAAACGAAGCCCGTGATCTTCTTGAGATAGCAGAGGCACGTTACAAAAAGGGTTCTATCATTTTCTGCTCCCAGTTTGATGTTCCCGGCTGGCGTGATAAGATTGGCTCGCCGATCATTGCCGATGCAATCTGTGACAGAATCGTACATGACTCATACAGGATAGTGATTGAATGCGAAGAATCTATGCGGAAAATATTCGGTGTAAATCAGGCTGACGCATAAAGGAGCCTTCAGCTCATCGGGCTCTGCCCGAACCCGAGGTTTTTCGCTTTTGTTTCCAAGTGATAAAAAAAGGCGATGTCGCGCTATACGACATCGCCTCATCTCTTGCAAACCTCACAAAGCGCTCGGGTCGCTCCTCAGCGTTGCCCTATCCTCCTTATGAGTAAAGCATATTCATTGTAGCATACAGTGCTGATCTTGTCAATGCTCAATCTTAGCAACGAAGGTGCTCAATTTGAACGACGCTACTGCTCAATCCCGCCGGCCATGGGTGCTCATCTTGTGCGCTATATTCAATGAAGGATATTAATCCATAGCAGGAGTAATTGATGAAAATATATTATGTTGGAAAGGTCTGATGTTTATGTTCCTATAAAAGCGAAAACATGTCAAATGATTTTATTAGGTATTAATGAATAAAGATTAATTATGATGTTTGAAAGGAGTTTTAATATGAAAATTAGACGAATTTTGTCATTGGCTTTAGTATTTGTCGTTATTAATTGTATAATAACATTTAATGTTACAGCAGACAATTCAAGAGATAATTTCGGTGATTTTGAAGACTATACTCGGTCAATGTTGGGAGATATGTTATTGCTAGATGGTTTTCAATCTGGAGATTCCTATAAATTAAGCAATGCATTTACGGTATATAATTTCGATACTAATACAATTGTTGATAATCAAAAGGTGTATTTTGTGATTAACGATTCTAATGTAGTGGGAATATACTCATTTTATGAGATTGATGATACATTTACTTGTAATTATACTCCTATTTTATTAAATCACATTGATAACATATCTGATTTAAATATGCCAATTGTTGTGGGATATCGTAAGGATATCTTATATATTCTCTCAGAAAATGAAGTAATATATAATTCTGTTGATGATTATATTACTTTCAAATGGCAAACATTTAATTTAACTCATTGTGAATTTGCTACAGTACGCCCCAATTATGAGTTTATTATCCAATCACTTAAAACAAGAGCGACTGTTTATAACAAACAATTAGATGTAAAGATTGTATCTAATACTACCTCCCCTAAAAGTGGTAAAGGAGTGTGTTGGGCAGCCTGTGTGGCAATGAAAGTAAATTATACTAAAAGTAAAAATTTATCAGCATTGACAGTATATTATGATATGTATAATAAATATCATACAGAGCCGTACGGTAATATGGACTGGTATAAAAAAGCTTATCCGTATTATGGTATTACTGCTACATATATTTCGGGCGGCATAGGATCAGGCGATGTATCAACGGCTATTAATAATAATAAGCCAATACAAATAGGCTTATCACGTAGTGGTGCAGCCCATGCAGTTATAATAAGTGGGATAACAATTTATAGTGATCATGCGGTATACACGATTTGTGATCCTAATAAAACTGGTTGTGTTTATCAATATGTGTCATATGGAGCAATGTCCGATCCTAGCCAATTCTATTATGGAAATTATACTAACTGGACAAAAGCAGTATATTGATTTGAGAGGGATTGTATTATGTATAAATTATTATTATCGACTTTTTTGGTAATGTTGTTGTGTGGTTGTACCAGCAGCCGGGATAATTCTGACATAGCTTCAAATTCAAAATCATTTAATGAAAATACAATAAGCACCAATCGTTTGAGCGAAAGTACAGCGGATATAAATGCAAAATCCGATGAATACGAAACAATTGACGGTAATGAGCCACAAAGTAAATTTTATTATAATAGGTTGTACGAAAGTTATGTCGTATCGTCCGTTTACAGTGGTTCACTGAGTGATTTTGACTATCAGATATTAGACGGATATAAATTTATCGGTGTTGTTTCATATAAATCTGAAGATGAATGGGAAGAAATTGATTCAAATTTTAGCACAAATTTCTTCGCCGAAGGTGATGCTGTTCTTTATAATGAAGAAAAAGATAATTTTTATTTTTGGCATCAATCAGGAGGGTATTGGGTTGAGATTACTGAATTTCCTGTGATAGCATAAATTATTACTGTCATAAAGAGAATGGAAAATCATCTATATTTGAGTCACGATAAAGATGTTGATTCAACTACAAAAATCAGAACGACAGCATTTGGCCGCACACATAGTGGTCTCAAACTATAGTAATGCTCTTCATTAGAGCATTGGTTTCTGTTTATTAAGTATGACTATTTGTATTTCATAGATATAAAAAGGTTCATATACATATAAGTAATTCTGTTAAATTGTAAAAATATATAAAAGCTTCGTTTCATAAAGAAAGTAAAAAAGCAGTGTATATTTTACGTTGTTTCAAGTATTATTTCTATAAACGTATATGCTAATTCCAACTTTGGGAATCGATTTGGGCTCATTTCTTAGTGGACACTAATATATCAGATGGATGTTGTAAAAATATTTTCTGCATCATATATGGTTGATACGGAGGTATGAATGACATCACCAAAAAGGACAGGACGCCGTCAGAATTCAAACTGGATATATTCACCATAGCGATAGACTATCGGAATAACGTTTTTATCTTTATAATTGAATGATTATGTGCAAATATACAGAAAAGACGGCGGATATGGTTGCTCACACATAAATCCGCCGTCTATTGCATTGTTATTGTGCTTTCCTTTTTTAAACCCACCTCCTGCTTTTTCTTTTGTATAATTCTCCGCAGCCTGCTGTCCACCGTCCGCCTGACCGACTTGTACTTTTGCTCATAGTCGTCCTCTATGCACCTACTAAGACTAACAAACAAACTAAAAATCGTATTCGCAAGCAGATCATTCTCAAACTTCGATATGTCGGCCAGCATAGCCTGTGCATACTCGTTGCCATCGTTTGCGGACTTTGTAAACCATTCGATAGCTTGTTCCTTATCCTTTGTAAGTCCCGCTGCACCGAAAAGATAGATTCTGCCAAGCTGATAACTTGCCCAATGATTTTTGTCAGCACAATTTTCAAAATAATTGACAGCTTTTTGTATATCATACTTTTCTTCCTGCAAATACAGCTTTGCAAGTGCATA
>UMBF01055953.1_pt1 | contig 26121 bp, 19 predicted proteins | sample 1963901 | NCBI WGS metagenome assembly UMBF01 (sample SAMEA4835935, study PRJEB28245) | human gut metagenome | biome: gut microbiome; material: fecal sample | place: Denmark | collected 2008 | reverse complement strand
CCACAGCCGATGACTTGAATACCCCTGGTAAGGATGTTCAAACTGGCTACGGCCTTGTAAACACAGAGGTCGCAGTGGCAAAAGCGATTGCCTCGATGTCCAGCACGGAAGGCTCAGGCTCCGGTTCGGGCAAGGAAGGTGAGGCCTCCGAAACCACCGATCCCGAGGAACCCAAGACTTATGATCCCCTAGATCTGCAGATCTCCTACGACAAGGCGAATCTCTTGTGTGGCACTCCCACTACCTTTACGCTGAAGGCGAGCGGCGGCTCGGGCAATTACAAGTACCTGCAGAATTTCATTTGGGTGAAGCTCGACGGCATCTACACCGATGACGCTGACTGGACAAGAAAGCAATATACGGCAGACAATACCTTCCAGTATACGTTTGTCGCATCGGGCTCCTACTATATGCGCGTGTACGTCATGGATATGAAAACCTTCGAGACCAAGAGCCTCACTGTGCCCATTACGGTCAGCGACTCGCGTTACCCATCCATCGAGCAGGTGGTAACTGGTATCGTGAACCAGTGCAAAAGCAAAGGCTTCAAGACCGAATATGAGAAGGCGCTGTTCCTTCACGATTGGATTATCAACAACGCTACATACGACAACAGCCTGCTGTACGATGGCGAGTCGGGTGTGCTCATTCGTGGGACGGGCACGTGCGAGAGCTATCATCGCGCTTTTGCGCTTCTTCTCAAGCGTATGGGCATCAGCTGCGAGCGGGCGACGGGCAACGGCCATGTTTGGAGCTGTGTGAAGCTCGACGGCAAATGGACGCAGATCGATCCGACATGGAATGGCGAGGAGCACAGCGGCGATCTCGCATACTTGCGCCACCTGTATTTCGGCATTACGGACGACATGACCAAACTCGTGCATAGCGAGCACAGGCCGGTTCCGACCCGGCCTTGCACAACCTACGACAACAACTACTTCCTCCGCTCGGGCGAAATCTCTCGCTGGACAACGTCTGTGGAGAAGCAAATTCGCGAAAAGGTAAGCGCTGGGCAGACCTCCTTCAGCGTGAATGCCGAGTACAATCCTTACCCGGGGGTCTATCGCATTATCTATCCCTTGGCGGCTTATCAGCTGAACAAGATGGATTGGAAGATCTCGGGTAAGAAAATTGCAGTCAGCTTCAAGCAGACGGGCCTGACGAGCGGGTACTTCTATGCGACGGTGACGGCGGCCCAATCGCCCGATCAGGGCGAGTCGGGTTCTTCGACGACAAATCCTGGGCCAATCACGACGCCGCCGCAGCCGAAACCTAATGTACCAGCTCAAACGATTGCGCCAGGTACTTATACGATACGAACAGCGGTCGATACCAATAAATGTCTCGACATCTGGAACGGTTCTACAGAGAACCGGGCAAATGTCCAAATTTATCAAAACAATGGTACGCCTGCGCAGCAGTTCAAACTAAGCTACGATGCCTCGACGGGGTACTACACCATAATCAACATGGGATCTGGTAAGGCGCTCGACGTGTACGACGGCCGTGCGGCGGATAGAACCAATGTCTGGCAGTACAATTCGAACGGTTCCTTGGCTCAGCGATGGGTAATCACGGGATCGGCCGCCACTGGGTATACCATCGCCTCGGCGATCAATCGAAACTATGTTTTGGATATCTACGGTGGTTACGCTGCCAATAGCACTAATGTCCAAATTTATCACTCCAATAACAGCAAGGCCCAAAAGTTCTTCTTCCAGAAGGTTTCGTCAGCATCGTCGAAGCAGCCTATTCCTAACGGAACTTATGTAATAGAAACAGGAGTAGCGTCGAATCGTGCTCTCGATGTCTACGATGGGTCTACGCGCAACGGTGCCAATATCCAGATATACAACAAGAATGGAACGGCCGCACAGAAATTCAGGCTTGTCTATGACGCCGGCTCTGGAACCTACACGATCACTAACGCCTACTCGGGAAAGACGCTCGATGTGTATGACGGCAGAGCGGCCAATGGGACGAACGTATGGCAATATAATTCGAACGGAACCGCCGCGCAGCGTTGGTATATAACGGGTAATGCTTCGAGCGGCTATACTGTTGCTTCAGCCATAAACCGAAACTACGTACTCGACGTTTATGGCGGGTATAACCGCAACGGCACGAACGTGCAGATTTATCGATCAAATAACAGCGCTGCTCAGAAGTTTTTCTTTAGAGCTGCATAGCAGTTGAGGCCAATCTATAGCGCCGAGGTCGTTTTATGGGAGGGGCCATTGTGCATCTGCCGTGAAACGACCTCCTGTTTTACGGGTGAATGTTAGAATTGCAGGTGTAGAGAAACGCCAATGCTTTCACCATCGTCTTATATATACCGACAATCTAAGGAGCGTACATGCAGTTTGCTGCCATATTGGCCGGAGGGTCGGGGGTTCGGATGGGGAACCCTAACAAGCCGAAGCAGTTCTTTTATCTGGGCGACAAGCCCATCCTTGTGCACACTCTCGAGAAATTCTGCGCCGCTGGATGCTTTGATGGGATCCTCGTTCTCACGCCGGCAACATGGGTTCAGCAGACGAAGGACATCATCGCCAAGCATTGCCCACAGTACGCCGATGCGGTCAATGTCATCGCTGGCGGTGCCGAGCGCAACGATACCATCATGAACGCCGTCCGCTACTTCGAGGACGAATGTCATGCGGATGACGCTTCCGTCATCGTCACCCACGACGCCGTGCGCCCCTTCGTCTCGCTGCGTATCATCGAGGACAACATCGCCGCCGCCCTCGCTCATGGCGCCTGCGACACCGTGGTGCCCGCCACCGACACCATTGTCGAGAGCCTCGACGGCGAACTCATCTCCTCCATCCCGAACCGCAGCGTGCTCTACCAAGGCCAGACACCCCAGAGTTTCAATATGCGCGAATTGCGCGAAACGCTGGAGTCGCTCACTCCTGAAGAGAGCGCCATTCTCACTGATGCTTGCAAGGCTTTCGTTTTGCGCGGCAAGAAGGTGGCTTTGGTGCGCGGCGACGTGTCGAACATCAAGATCACCTATCCGCAGGATCTGCGCGTGGCAGAAGCGATGCTGGAGGCCTAGCCGATGCTGAATACCGTCTATCGTCTTACGGCCCCCCGAACTATCGAGCCGGTTGTCGTATCTCAGGACACCACCGACAAGGTCATCGTTCGGCCGACGCACCTCTCCATCTGCAACGCCGACCAACGTTACTACCAGGGGACGCGTAGCAAGGAGGTGCTGGCCAAGAAACTGCCCATGGCGCTCATCCACGAAGGCATCGGCCGCGTGGTCAGCGACAACACGGGCGCTTTTCGGCCTGGCGACATCGTCGTCATGCTCCCTAATGCCCCCACTGAACAAGATGAGTTTATCGCCGAGAACTACCTTCGATCCAGTCGGTTCTGCGGCAGCGGTTTCGACGGGTTCATGCAAGAGAGCATGATTCTTCCGCCGGAGCGCGTGGTGCTACTCCCGCAGGACGTGAATTGCGAGGTAGCGGCTTTTACCGAACTTGTGAGCGTGGCCACCCACGCCATCTCCCGCTTCGATAAAATTGCCCATGGCCGACGCGGGCGCATTGGCGTGTGGGGCGATGGCAACATGGGCTACATCGTCTCGCTGCTCCTGCACATGAGATATCCCGATGCAAAGATTGTTGTGTTCGGTCGCAACGAATCGAAGCTGCACGATTTTACCTTCGCCGACGAGACGCATCTGGTCGACGACGTGAGTGGCGTGGAGCTCGTCGATCACGCTTTCGAATGCGCGGGTGGCGAGGGCTCTGTCGCTGCCATTGAGCAGATCATCGACTGCATCAATCCTGAGGGCACGGTGTCGTTGCTCGGCGTCTCCGAGAATAACGTGCCCATCAACACGCGCATGGTGCTGGAGAAGGGCCTGCGCCTGTTCGGTAGCAGCCGCAGCGGCCGTGAGGACTTCGAGAAAACTGTCGAGCTGTATCGCGAGCACCCGGAGGTGCTGGAGTATCTCGCCGCCCTCGTGTGCAGCGTGAACGAGGCTCGACAGATATCGGACATCTCCGCTGCGTTTGAAGCGGATATCCGTAAGCCTATGGGCAAGACGGTCATCAAGTGGAATATGTAGTGCGCTAGGTGATTGCTAAGATGCCCGCAAATTCGCAGATAGCAGAAGGGGATATCTCGCTCGCCGAGCGAGCCAAGCGTGCCATACTGCGCTGGATTCGCGCCCGTGTGAAGGATGCTCTCTTCTTCGTCGTTTTGCCCTCCGCCTATCGCAAGGCTTCGAGGCAGCCAATCTCTCCCGGAAAAGTCTTGTTTTTGGAAAACAAGGAAAGCGAGCTCCCCGAGAGTTTTCAGGTGATGTGGTCGCGCCTGAGCGATATGTCTGGCCTGACGCTCGAATTTGTGTCATTGGGGGAGACGCGCGTCCGCCTGCGCCGGTACTACCAAAACTGTATCGCTTTTGCAAAGAACGTCGCCACTGCGCAGTACGTTTTCCTGAACGACGCATCCAGCGTGGTCAGCTGCTTGCCCTTGAGGCCCGAAACGAAAGTCGTGCAGTTGTGGCATGGATGCGGTGCCTTCAAGAAGTGGGGGATGAGCACTGCCGATCTCATTTTTGGAGGTTCGCGGGAGGAGATACTCCGGCATCCGTTTTACAAGAATCTCTCGTTGGTCACGGTCAGCAGCCCTGAAGTCGTGTGGGCTTATGAGGAGGCCATGGTGCTGCAAGACGAGCCAGGGGTCGTGCAGCCGACGGGGGTAAGCCGTACGGACGTCTTCTTCGATGACGAGTACCTCGCCGCCAGTCGTTCGAAGATCCAGCAGCTTGTTCCGGCTGCGATCGAAAAGAAGGTCATCGTCTATGCTCCCACGTTCCGGGGTCGCGTGGCCCAGGCAGAAGGGCCGAATGCTTTGGATCTTGCCAAAATGAAGGCATTTTTGGGCGATTCCCATGTTCTGCTCATCAAGCATCATCCGTTCGTAAAGAATCGGCCGGCTGTTCCTGAGGAATGTGCCGATTTCGCATTCGACGTGTCCGATAAGGCCGGCATCAACGAGCTTCTCTGCGGTGCCGATCTCGTCATCTCGGACTACTCATCGCTTGTGTTCGAGTACTCGCTCTTTGAGCGTCCCATGATTTTCTTCGCGTGCGATCGCGAAGACTATGCTGATTGGCGTGGCTTCTATTACGAGTACGAAGAGCTGGCCCCAGGTCCTATTTGCGAGACCACCGAAGAAGTCATCGAGCAGATTCGTCTTGCCGACGACAGCTTCGACTCCTCGCGTGTCAAAGCCTTCCGCGCTAAGTTCATGTCCTCTTGCGACGGGCATGCAACTGATAGAATCATCGAAACAGTTTTCCGCGGCGACGAGGCCGCATAAGGTACAGGCAGGAGGCATCGTGGCTCACGAGAGCGCACAGGCGCCCGAATTGGTGGCATCCGTCATCATTCCCGTCTACAACAAAGAAGATTATCTGGAGGCCTGCTTCGCCTCGCTTCTTGAACAAACCATCAGCCGCGACGTCCTCGAGGTCATCTTTGTTGACGATGGCTCGTCCGATGGCTCGTTGGGCATTCTTGAGGACTTCGCCGCAGGGCATCCTTGGGCAAGGGTTATCGCCAAGGAGAACGGTGGTGTGTCTTCGGCCCGTAACGCGGGCATAAAGGCCGCAAAGGGCAAGTACCTTTTCTTCCTGGATCCCGACGACTCTTTCGGGCCCGAAACACTAGAGAACGTTTCTCGGTTCTTCGATAGCTGCTATGACGAGGTAGATCTGGTCACCTATCCCATCATCCCAATGAAGAACGACAAGCCCCAGGGCATGCACTTCAGGTACGACATTTTGCGCGACACGGGAGTTTACGACCTTACCGAGGGCCAGAACGTTCTCATCTGCCAAACGACTATGAACGTGTGCGTCAAAAACAAATTCGAGGACAACATCCTGTTCGATTTCAAGCCGGAAAATGGCGTGGAAATCCACGAGGACGAGAAGTACAGCACCGACATTCTCCTGAGCAAAATGAAAATCGGTTTCTGTCGCGAAGCTCAATACTACTGGATCAAGAACAGCGACAGTGTCACGAACAATTACATGAAACCGTACTATCTCTACGAGAATACACTCGGCTTATTCGAGAGCTATTTCAATCGTTACGACGATGCAGTGCCGCGCTATTTACAGGCGCTGCTGCTCAACGATATCGGTTGGAAGATGAATTCTCGTATATTTCTTCCAATTCACTTGAAAGGTGCCGAATACGAAGCGGCCATAGAGCGCCTCGCATGTCTGCTTGACAAAGTCGATGACGACCTGATTTTGTCCCATCCCAATGTCCGCACCCATCACAGATATTTTCTTCTGCGCACAAAGCGCCGGGGGCTTTTGGATGCGCATATCGGCACGAAAGTGCTGGCTTTGTCCGACAAAGGGGAGATTGTGTATGCCAACGACAGTGCGGAGATGGTGCTTCTTCGCATTGTCGTGCGCGATGGGCGGTTATTGCTGGTGGGGTGTTTGAAATCGCCGGTGTTCTTCGACTTCTGCGGTACGATGGAGCTGCGCGCAAAGCGTCGCCCGAAAGACCCGACGAAAGCGGTGCGCTATGAGACGATTGCCTTGGAGGAGTCATCGCGAAGCTACGATAGCGATATGGTCAAAACGAACAAGTTTCCCGGATTCAGGTATGAATGCGATCTGGGGCTCGACGAGACGATTTCCTTTGAACTCTTTCTTGACGGCAAGAAAATCGCACTGGACATGTTGTGCTGGGGACGTTCGGAAAGCATATACGCTCTGCACAACACGCGCGTCGTCGATAATTGGGAGGTGCTCATCGACGAGGAAAGCGACCACATATCGGTACGTTATCTAGCGGATAAGAGAGAGATAAGGAAGGCGGAACGGGAGCTCGATGCCCAAATCCCTCGATTGAAGACGCGGATCGATCGATTCCTGGTTCGCCGACTTCTCCACGGGAAGAAGCGCAAGAACCAGAAAATATGGATCTATGTTGACTCGGTTGGCAAGACCGATAACGCCTGGCTGCAGTTTCTCCATGATTCGCAGATTAAAGACGGAATTCGACGCTACTATGCGTGTCACGAGGTGAAGCCGTCGGGCGATGTCGGCCCGTCGGGCAAGGTTATTGCTTTCGGATCGCGGCGGCACAAGATGCTCTTTTGCAACGCGGATAAGCTCATTTGCTCGGATACGGCATTCAAGAGTTTCAGCCCCATGCCATCCAAGGGGTTCAAAAGCTTCACGGACTTCTTTAATGCCGAGCTGATCTATACGCAACATGGTGTTCTGTGGGCTCATATGCCATGGTTCTATTCATACGATCAGATTCTTTTCGACAAGGAAGTGATCTCGACAGAGTTTGAGCGCAAGAACCTCACTACCAACTATGGGTTCAGGAATGCCGATCTCATCCCTAGCGGAATGCCTCGTTATGATTTCATGGACACGCACCAAAAGGCGAAGAACCGCATTCTCCTGTGTCCTTCTTGGCGATCATACCTTATCGGTCAACTCACCTTGGAAGGGCGCGAGCCTTTGGAAGGGAAGTTCCTTGCTTCGGGCTACTATCGAGAGATTAATGCCTTCCTGAGCGATGAGCGATTGCGAGAATTGCTCGACCGATACGATTACTACCTCGATCTTAAATTGCATCCGATTTTCGAAGTGTACAAGCACCTCTTCAATGTGGACGGAGAGAGAATCAGCCTTACGACGAGCCATGTCGTAGAGACCGACTACGCCATGGCGATAACCGATTACTCATCGTACTCTTTTGATTTCGTTTACCTCAAACGAGCCCTTGCGTACTTTATCCCCGATGCCGATTTGTTCTTCGGCGGCATCAACCACTACAGCGAGCTCGATATGGATCTGAACGAGGCTTTCGGGCCGTTCGTCAAAAGCGCGGATGCGATGATCGATGTACTCGAGGGTTTCTTCGCCAATGGTGCGAAGCCGTCTGCTTTGTACCAAGAGCGTATGGATGGTTTCTTCTATCACTACGACAAGGATAACCGGGATCGCCTTTTCGAGTATTTATCGCAAGACGAAATGAAGGACAGGCTGCGTGGTTGATAAAGTTCTCAAAGGGCAACTGAGCAAGAATCGCATGTGCCTCAACGAAACGTTGAGGCGCTACATCTATATCGCCTGTTTCTCGCTGTTCTTTGTCATCATGGCGCCCGCCGATATCATATACGTACTACTAGAAGACAACGTCCCCGGTGTTCTTTGGAACTTAAGATATGCGCTGATGGCGGCCGTGATTGTAGTCTATGCCGTAAAAGGCGAACGGTCATTGTTCTATGCTCTGGCGTGTACGTATGGGGTTCTCTCTCTGCTTACGATGATCTTTGGTGATGCGCCTCTTATGTGGGGAGTGAGAGTTGCCTTTCCGTATGTGACGACCATGCTGCTGGTCGGCGTCTTCTGGCGCGAGAGAAGCGAAGAGCTGCTCTGGGGAATGCTCATTGTCATGTCCGCTTATTCGCTTGCGAATACAGTTGAGCTGATCATTGAAACCGTATCTCATCCTGAGACGTTTGGGCGAATTTCGTACACACAGATTGCTTACCGAAATTCATTCAGCAGAATCTACATTCCTGCCATAGTTGCGTCGGTGCTTCTGGACGTGCGCAAAGGTCGGAGGTTCTCGCTGCGAAGCCTGATACTCGCTATCGCCGCAATCATTCAGAGCTGTCTGGCTTTTTCTGCGACGTCTGCCGTGGAGTTAGTATTTGTTGTGATAGGGCTGCTGCTCGTTCAGAGCGTTGTCGTTCGACGCGCTATGAACGGTGCGGTCTTCGGAATTGGCTACCTCGTGTTCTTTCTGCTGTTCGTGGTGTTTCGGGTTCAGGCGGTTTTCAGTGCCCTCATCGAAGGACTCCTTCATAAGAGCCTTGATTTTACTGGGAGAACTGATCTTTGGGATCAGGCGATCGACGCCGTCTTTCCCGATCATGTTCTCTTTGGTTGCCCCAAGGGCGGTTCACCTCTGCTGAGCCTCGGCAATGAAGTGTTTTGGACGGCCCACAACGGAATTCTGGACATAATGCTGTGGGGCGGTGCGTTGTCGCTTCTGGTCTTCATGGCCCTTGTGGTTATCGTCTGCATTGGCCTCTACAGATGCCGGACGGACTATTCCGCGAGCCTTTATTCGCTGGTTTTGGGCGCCTTTTTAATTGGGGCCCTTATGGAGTCGTTTGTGTTCGTCCAGTCTGTTTTCTTCCTGGCGATGGCGTATTCTTATACGCGCGATTGCAAAGAGGCGTCAAAGTGGGGTCGCGCGCGGCATGCAAGGACGACGAATGCCCTTGGCGAGCACGACATCCGCAAGAGTGCAGGAGGGGTACATTGATAGAGCTTCGTTCGGAAGGCGAAATTGCCGATTACCTAGACTCGTCTTCGAATATCCTTATCGGATCAGTCCCGAAGATGAAAAACTCGGTTCTGCTGTTCGACGAGAACTCGGAGGGCAACGTCCTGTACTGCCAAGAGGGTGTGGAGCTGGTCGACTCTAGAATTGTGTTCACAGGCTCCGATGCCCTTCTGTTCCTGCGCGGGCCAAATTGCAATTTGCTGTTATCGCTCGATCTCCACGGGGGAACATGCTTCGCATTCGGCGCCTCGGGGTACACGAATGGGGCTTTGCATGTCATTGTCTCGGAGCGCACCTCTGTCATCATTGGCGATTCGGCCCTGATTTCCTTCGGCGTGTGGATTCGCACCGCTGACCCCCATTTGCTCTATTCTGCGGAAACGTTGCAGCGCGTCAATCCAAGCAAGGATGTTTTGATAGGCGATCACGTATGGCTCGGTCAAGACTGCATGCTCGTGAAAGGGACGAGGATCGGCTCGGGTGCCGTCGTTGGAGCGAAGGCGCTCGTGTCCGGCAAGTCGATTCCCTCGAATACGGTTTGGGGAGGAAATCCGGCCCGCCAGATAACCGAGGGTGTTTTCTTCGATGGGGGATGCGTGCACAATTATGATTCCGAGAAAACAAGGGCATCTAAAAGCTATGCTGACAAGCGCTGGGTGTACTCGTCTTCCTGTGGAGTGAGCGATTCGGGCCTTTCTCGGTTGTCGAGCGATCTCCGCTCTGCCAGAAACGCTTGGGAGAAAGCAGAAATGCTGATCCGTGCTTACGATGACGAGGAGAGGAATCGATTCGCCTTCGACGCCGGCCCTGGCTCCCCCGAAAGGCGCTCAACGCTGATGAGCCTCGGCTTTTTGGGTCGGTGGGTTACGAGGAAAACGCGAGCATTGGGCGGAGGCAGATAGCGTCGTCCCGGATTTGAGATTTACGAAACGTCGAGGTAGAGAATAATGAGAAACAAGTTATCGGTTCGTAATGTTCTATTTCCCGTTGCGATGTGCCTGCTTTTATGTGGTCCTGGCCTGCTGTTCGTGGCTGAGCGCATGGACGCCAGCCTGCCATCGTGGCTCACTGCGGAAGATGCTACCTATCTTTCGGGCGGTATAAAGTACCCCGATGTCGTCGGCGAGTTGTCGCTAGAGGGATTTGCCTCTGGCGATTTGCAACAGGCGATTGAAGACGAAGTTGGCAATTACATTCCCGCCAAGGGCTCTGCTCTGCTGCTCAATGCGGAGCTGCAGCATGAGGCGATATGCGCCTCAAACGTCCTCTTTGGTTGGGACTGCCTTCCCGCTTTCTACGGCTCTTCCCTTGTGGTTACATCAACAGGGGGAGGACGGTTGCTCGAGACGGCGGAAAAGGCAACGCCGCAGATACTTGAGAACTGCTCTTCAATGGCCGATCTCTACGACCAGTTTGCCGAGAGACATCTTGAATTGCGCACGTTCCTGTATTTCGCTCCCGATTCCCTGAACGTTACCGGCACGCCAACAGCTCGCCTTGTCTCGAATCCGTTGACTTACGATAAGGTGCGCGAGATTTTCGGCGGCAGATTGTTCTCCTATGTGTGGGTCGATGGCGATATGTCCTACGAGGAGTTTGCGGACCGATGGTGCAAGACTGATCACCATTGGACTGTTGACGGTGCCTATGACGCATATAGACGCATTGCCGAAGCTATGGAAGTGGGGGAGCTGGTCGAAGAAGGCGAGGCCATCGTCTACGATCAGCCGTCGTTCTACGGCTCTTTGGCGAGACGCTCGCTCAACGAGTCTTTTGAAGATCACATCAAGGACTACGCGTTCTCGTATCCGGAATTTAAGGTAGCCATTGACGGGGAAGAGAGCTCTTTTGAGTCGTTACTCCACAAGGGCCGCTACGAGGAAGGTTCTTGGAATTCGAATAAGTTCGCCAACCGATATGCCGAGTACTTCCACAATGATTTCGGTCTAATACAGATCGACAACCCTGAATCTACAGTAAACGAGTCGCTGCTCATAGTGGGAGATTCGTACACGAACTGCATGGAACGCTTCCTCGCAGCGAATTTCGCTACTACGTACGTGCTCGACCCACGCAACGATGAACGGGCCATCGACGAATTTCTGGCTGAGCACCCCGACGTGGATAACGTGCTGTTTCTCATGCGGAGCACGAACTTCTTCAGCGAGACAACGCGAAAAGCCCTAAGCTAGAATTGGAAGTAGATGAATGGGTTGTAGGAGCTGGAGGCCACGGAAATGACCGAAAGCATAAAGACCACCAGCAGCCCGATATCCACTGCCGTATTCACCAGTGATACAACGCGCTGGCGGGATGGACTAACCGCGACGGCTTCCAATTGCACCGAGCAAGGTGGGACGGCGGTATTGCCCTTCTCGGGAGCCGCCAAGAAAGTTTGTTGCGATCTACCCTCAGCCCAAAGCTGAATTTTCTTGCGAAGATAGGGCGCCCAGGGCAGCGACCCAACAATAAAGATGGGCACGAGGGAGAGATAGCTCCATGATTGCAGTTCCCATAGCGTCGAAGTTCCAAGCCAGCCATAGGCCCCGAACATGGCGGCGGTCCATTCTGCAACATTGTCTAAGCCCGTTACGGCGAACAGCAGCCATCCGAAGAAGAACAGCACAACGCACCAGAGGTGGCTCACGAATCGGGGGAGCCTTGCGAGCGCCTTCGCGATGAAGAACTTCTCGAGCAGTATGAGTACACCCCAGTACAGACCCCATAGCAAGAAGTTCCATGCGGCGCCGTGCCAAATGCCAGTGAGGCCCCAAACGATCATGGTGTTCAAGATGAATCGGGGCGTACTGACGCGATTTCCTCCCAGGGGAATGTAAACATAATCTCTGAAGAAGCCCCCGAGGGACATATGCCAGCGCCGCCAAAATTCCGTTGCGGACTTCGAGGTGTAGGGGTAGTTGAAGTTGCGCGGGTACTCGAAGCCCATCATCTTGCCCAAGCCGATGGCCATATCCGAGTAGCCAGAGAAATCGAAATAGATCTGGAAGGTATACGCTGCCACTCCCGAGAAGCACCCAACGAAACCGATATCGGAAGCTTTTTGCACAAGCAGGGAATCGGCCAGAACGCCGGCAGTGTTGGCCAGAAGCACCTTTTTGCCTAGGCCGATGCAAAAAAGGCGGAGGCCCTGCGCGAAGCCCGCCAAAGTGGTCTTCCGATGATCGATCTCGTACTCGATATCCGAATAGCGAACGATCGGGCCGGCGACAAGCTGGGGAAACATTGCGATGTACATGCCAAGGTAAAGAGGGTTCCTCTGGGCTTTCACTTGGTTTCGGTACACATCGACGACATAAGTGATAGCTTGCAGTGTGAAAAACGAGATGCCTATAGGGAGGGCCAACTGCAGGTCCTCGAGGAATTCCTCGCCAAGGGCCATGTTGATGTTCTGGGCCAAGAATCCCTGATACTTGTAGAACCCGAGAATGAGCAGATTCGCCGTAAGGGCAAATATAAGAAATGCTTTACGAAGCCCTGAACTGCTGACTTTCGAGATACCCAGAGCGAACACCCAGTTCAGCACTATGGAGGCGATCATGAGCCAGACATAAACCGGCTCTCCCCACGCATAGAACAGAAGTGAGAAGCAAAGCAATACAAAATTACGGACGGGGCGCCAAGGTGTGACGAAATAAATCGCGAGGAAGGCGGGGAGGAAGGCAAAGAGGAATATAGTGCTAGAGAATACCATTATGTCCACCGGTTCTTTCCTGCTTCTCGCATCAGAATACGCCGATTCGGATTATCGCGCATTTCCTGTAATGGGTGAAAGGAGATCGCCTCTATTTCTTGAATATCCTTTGAACGGTCTTGAAGGCCTTGCCTCGATCGCGGTAGGCCATGAGTTCTGAAGCCACTTCGCCTCTGCGTTCGGATTAGCAATCATGATAGCTGTTCTCCTTGATAAGATGCGGGATACCTTGCGGGCGACGTCCCGCGGTTGGTCGTTCGAAGGTGAACGAAGTTTCAAATTTGACGTTATCAAATATCTTTCAGAGAGCGTTTTTGACGAAGACGGGGGTGGTTAAGAATTTCCAGTTATCGATGTCTCGTGGTGACGGGCTCAATCGGCTGGCATCGGCTCTCACGTATACCGACGACGAAAATCCAAACGTGTCCAAGATGTGACATTTCGTTCTCGGGTGGGGATTCCATCGGTCGGGGCCTTTGGTGTATGAGACGGAGCCGGCGTTTGTCTCATAAGTGATTTTCGCATTTGCATAGGGATTGATCCTCGCATCTTCCCTCGTTGCGGAAAAATCGAGACGGAAGGCGTTTCCGTTTTTGATGCGATCCAGGCAAGTGAGGAGTGTGGATTTCCCGCACCCGTTTGGACCCACAAGAAAATAGACACCAGGCTTGGAGGGGATGTCAAAATCAAGTTGCTTGATTCCCATGAGATCCCTGATTAACACTTTGCGTGTTGCCATCGATCAAAACCTCCTCGACTCAATCTTTCCGTGTAGACCATAATCGTTCATAGACTACAGCATAGCAGGTTGAATTGCGAAGCCAGCCGGACGGCCGGACCGGCGCCCCTCGCCCCCTCTCCTTCCTGGGGAAAGGGAGGACGGCCCCTTGCGGGGCCGTCCGGCTAGCTGCGAAAACGGCTGCTCACCGAAGGGCGTCCGGTTGACTTCGCAATTCAACCTGATTTTCTTGGTTGATTTGCGAGCTGATCCGCACACCCTCCTTTTTTTCCTCAATACTCAGCTGGACGCGCGTGGTCGGGCTTCAAGAACCTATCCGCGCCGGTGGGGTCGAAGGCGCGCCCGGCAAGATGCCTCTCATTGCCGTCTGAAGTGGAATTTTGGGCCAAATTGATGAGTTTGGGATGAGCGAGGCCATGACGCATATAGAATAATATAGATTGCTTTTACCCGAATTGATTGATAGGAGAGCCTTTGACGGCGATGGAGCTTCTTGCGGCTGCCAAGCATTATTGGAAAATGTGCGTGGCTATTGTGGCCGCTTGCACATTGGCTGCGACGTGTCTGTTCGGTTTTGTGCTGAAGCCTCAATATGAGGCTACGTCCTCGATTATCGTCATGGATCCTTCGGGCTCCGTATCGACAACGACTCTCACCACGGTGGTCAATGACTGTGTAGCGCAGTACGGTTCTGCGGAAGGCGATTCCCCCATCGCCTCAAGTGTGGGAACGGGAGCGAAGTCTCAAACCGTGTTCATTACGGCGGAAGAATCGTCGCCAGAGGGAGCAGTGCGTGTTGCCAACCAAGCTGCCCAGTATGCCGCTGAGGGAGCGCAGGATTACTTTACCTCACTCGAAGAAAGACGGCAGAATGTTCCCGCTGGGGACGATAACGTTGTTGACGGCTCAGACGAGCCCCTGCTTATTCAGCAGCAGAGCGAGCGATCCTATGCTTTTTGCGACTTCATCGTGAAAGATGCGACTGGGGCATCAGCTGCTGGGATGGGCGTTGCCAAAGGAACCGCAATAGGGTTTCTCTTCGGCTCCTGCCTTGCGCTTTGCGCTCTCGTTGCTCGGCTCATTAGGCGTACTCCTGTTGCCTCGAAATCCTCATTGGAGGGTATGGTGGGCTGCGCTCCTGTTCTGCAAGTTACAGAGAACGGGGGCGGAGGTGATCGGCTGTGGGCGATGCTAGAGTTTGGTGTTGATGCGCCTATTTCCAGCGTAGCGCTTTTGCCTGTCGACAAGGCAAATACGGAGCCGCTAAGCAATGTTCTAGCGGCGGTGGCTCGAAGCGACAGACAGGTTCCGACGCCTACGTTCGTGGCGTGTCCAGCCTGGTGCCAAAGCTCTGCCGGGGCTGTTTCTCTTCATAATGCCGATACAACAGTGGTATGTGTGAAGCGCTGGGAGGACAGCATGCGTGACGTGGCGGCCACCCTGAATGAGCTTAGCTATATGAAAGCATCCATAGGCGCCATCGCGCTTATCGACTAGTTCGATCATCGTCATCAATTGGTAGTCCAGGTAGAAGTTCGGAACACGAATGATCATGGCGCAACAGAAGGGTTCGGCTGTCGGGTTTATTGTCCTGACGTGGAATTCGGTCGAATATGCGGAGAAATGCATACGCTCTATTCTGCGCATCGAGTCTAGACCCGTTGCTCTCTTTGTAGTGGATAATGGCTCCGTTGACGGTACGGTTGAAATTGTTGAGGCGCTCGCTGCCCAAGACGAGCGAATGAGGCTTTTCAAGGAGTCGGAGAATCGGGGAACTACCGTATCACGCAATATTGCACTCAGGAGTCTTTGCGGGGAGGTTGGCTATGTCTGCATCCTCGATTCGGACACGATTGTGAATGAAGATGCCGTAGAAACCCTCATTGCTTTGCTGGAATCTGATCCGACCATCGGCCTTGCGGGTCCTACGATGAAGACTTCGGCGGGGGTCAAGCAGCTTTCGGGGCGCAATCTGCCGAGCTTGGACATTAAGCTGAGAAAGGCCTGCCCCGTCTCCGCCATCACTGAAAAGGGGGCGCGTATGGAGCGGCCAGCGACGGAAATTGTGAACGGTGTGCAGGATGTGGGCTATTTGCTTTCTGCCTGCTGGATGATGAGGCGCAGCGTGCTTGATGAGGTAGGGCTACTCGACGAACACATTTTTTATGCTCCCGAGGATGTAGACTATTGCGTACGCGTCCACCGAGCTGGTTTCAGGGTCGTGTGGTGTCACAACGCCGAAATCATCCACGAATATCAACGGCTCTCGAAGAGGAAGCTTGTAAGCAAGACGAACTGGGAGCATGCGAAAGGCTTGGTTTACTACTTCAGGAAATACGGATACCTGTTCAACGCAGATAAGGTTTTCGACGAATAAGAGGATATTTAATATGAAGGTTTATTTTGTCAATCCTCCCTTTAAGGCAGAGCATGGAAAATTCGCACGGGAGAACCGGAGCGCAGCTATCACGCGGAGCGGAACTCTGTACTATCCTCTCTGGCTTATTTATGCAGCAGCTGTTTGTGAAAAGGATGGTTTTGACGTTAGATTCCTGGACGCGCCTGCGACACCCTTGAATTACGATCAGTCGATGGAGGTCATCGATCAGGAAGGCGTCGACACACGCTTGTTTGTCGTGGACACCTCAACACCTTCTATTTACTCCGATATTGCTTTCGCTGACGCCCTCAAAGAGAAGCATCCTGAGGCGTACGTGATGCTCGTCGGTACCCACCCCTCGGCGCTTCCCGAAGAGACGCTCGACAATGCTCAGCGAGTTGACGCCGTGGCTCTCAAAGAGTTCGACTATATTGTTCGCGATGTGGCTCGGGCGCTGCGAGATGGCGGCGATCCGTCGGATGTGCTTGGACTTGCCTGGTGCGACGAATCTCGCGGGGTGACGATCAACGAGTCTTATCCTTTCATCTCGGATTTGGATGAGATCCCCTTTGCGGCTGAGTTCATTAAGAAGCACCTCGACGAGCGTGACTATTTTTTCGCAGCTTCGGCCTATCCAGAAATTCAGATTTTCACCGGACGCGGTTGTCCCGCCCATTGCACGTTCTGCGTTTATCCTCAGACAATGCACGGTCATCGATATCGCTTGCGTTCTGCCGAAAATGTTGTGGACGAGTTCCAGTACATTGCTGACAATTTTCCCGACGTGAAGGAAGTTGTTATAGAGGACGATACTTTCACCATCGACAAGCGTCGAGTGGCAACTATTTGTGAAATGCTTATCGAGCGCGGTCTGAACAAGAAGTTGCGCTGGCTATGCAATGCTCGAGTTAATCTCGATTATGACACCATGGTGCTCATGCGAAAAGCTGGTTGCCATCTCATTATTCCGGGTATTGAAAGCGGCTCGCAGGAAATTCTCGACAATATACGTAAGGGTACGACGCTCGAGCAGGTAGAGCGATATATGGCTGATGCGAAACGGGCTAAAATCAAGGTTCATGCTTGCTATATGGTGGGCAATAGGGGCGAGACGCAGGAGACGATGAGACGGACCCTCGATCTCGCTATGCGTTTGAAGGCCGATACCGCTCAGTTCTATCCGCTGCTGCCCTTTCCGGGAACCGAGGCCTATCGTTGGGCCAAGGAAAACGATTACATTCGCGGCGACTACTCTGATTACGTGAAGGAAGACGGTACCATCAACGCTCTCCTTGAACTTCCTGGGCTCACTGCCGAGGAGATGGTCTCGTTCTGCGATGATGCGAGAAAACGCTATTATTGGCGTCCCGGGTATATTCTGCATCGCCTTCGTGTAGGTTTGACCGATCCCGAGGATCTCAGACGCTCAATCAAGGCATTTGGTCGCATCAAGGATTTCCTCATCAAGTAGAAGCGAGCGAATCGGTGGCTCAGGACAGTGCATACCCTCTCATCAGCGTGATCTTCCCCGTTTATAATGTCGAGAAATGGGTTGAAGAGTCGCTGGCAAGTGTCTGCTCGCAAACCTATGAGAATCTGGAGATCATCGTCGTCAACGACGGATCGACCGATGGTAGTGCGGCCATTTGTTCTCGGATGGCTGAAGCTGATCATAGGGTTCGGCTGTTCGATCAAGAGAATATGGGTTTGTCGGGGGCTCGGAACCGCGGAATGAATGAGGCGAGCGGAGAGTATCTTCTATTTGTTGACTCCGATGACGTGCTTTGCTGCGAGCATGTGATGCTTCTCTACAATTGTCTCGTTCGGCACAACGTCGATATTGCTCTAACGACTATGACGGACTTCGCTGAGCATTTTGATAGAGAGATGCTCCAGGTAGGGGAGGAGGAGGTACTTTCTTCGACCGAGGCGATAGAGATCATGTTTTATCAGGGTCGTTTTGACAGTTGCGCACAATCGAAGCTATTCAAAAAGGGACTTTGGGAGGGTATTGAGTTCCCTCTCTCTTATCTTCATGAAGACCTGCCGACTACCTATCGGGTTTTCCAAAAAACCTCATCCGTCGCTTTTTTCCCGAGTACGTCTTATGGCTATCGTCGTAACCTGAATGGGATAAACCATTCGGTTACGAAGGAAGAGAAGGTCAAAACTCTCTTGCTGCTCGATAAGATGGTCGACTCTTTTTCGGCTGCTCAGTCGGACTTAGCTGATGCTGCTGTTTGTTTGCGGCAATCGTTCGCATTTCATTTACTGCTCAATGCAACAGAAGATTCCATTGGGGATGATTCCCGAAGGAGGATTCAAAAAACCATTGTGGAGAACCGAGTACGCGTTATTCGCGATAATCGAGCGAGGACAAAAACAAGGATCGCATCGGCGGCAACTTTTCTTGGGTGGTCTGCGACCGCGATGCTATTCCGTCTAGCAAAGCGAGGATGACGCTCGTGTCACATGCCAGGGTTATGAGGAAAAAAGCAGACCGGTCGAGCTTGTTTGTCGAAACGGCGATTACCGGTGTCGTGCTCATTGCGTCTGTCGTGATGGCTGAGTATCTTTTTGCATCCTACATGGCCCTTGCCGCAGTCGTCGCTTTTTTTGCTGTGCTTGTTCTCAAACGTGGAGAGTTTTTCGTCAAGTACTTCGCCTTTGTGTTTGCTATTGGCGCGAACATACTTGGTTGCGCTATTATCGAGACGCAGGAAATCAGCTTGCCGGAGCTGGATACTTTCAGTGCTTTCGCTGGTTCTCTGCCGCTTCTCATTCTTTCTCGATGGGTGTTCGCTGTCGTTCTCCTTGTCTGTGATTATCGGTGGGGAAAGCTTGTCTCGCCGAAAAAGGATCCCGTATGTGTTGGGGTTAGGCGAAAATGGGTGACGCTGGCGTCTCAAGTTATTCTTGCTTGCGCGATCCTCCTCTTTCTGCAAGTTGTCTTAAAGCCTTCTTTTTTGCTAGGGCTTAACAGTTTCGACTATGCTCGAAGCTATGGGGTTGCGGGACTGTGGCAGACTGTAGCAAACGTTCTGTCCTATGCGATCGTCATACCCGCTATGGCAATTCGTCAAGGTGATAAAAAATTGGGTACGGCTGCTGTGGGCGTCTATGTTCTCTATCTATTGTGGACGGGGAATAAATTCGGCAACTTTCTCAATGTGACCTGTATCTTGCTTCTCGTGTTCTATGACCGCATTGTGGCCCGGGGGGCACAGTTTCTCCGTAAGGCGGCTGTGCTTTGCCTCGTGTGCATCCTTGCTCTTGTTGGTTTTTCTCTTGTGGCGTTCTCGTTTACTTCCGCCAAGGATCCTGTTGACTATCTGTTTTCGAGAACGGCCCAGCAGGGTCAACTTTGGTGGAAAACTTACGATTGGTATGGTGACAGCAGCCATCTTGAGGATCTGGAATACGAATGGAACGCCCTTGTTGAACGGCGCGAGGGCGCCATTAACAATGTTGGACAACGTAATGGGGTTTATGGCGTTATGTATACCACAGCGCCGGGGAATCTTATCGACGAAAAACTGAGAAGTGGATCTCAATATACCGAAGGAGGGTATGCAGCAGCGTTGTATTATTTCGGTACGGCTGGCCCTCTTGTCTTCTCATGTATCATGGGTGTAATTGTGTCACTGTTGACCAATGGACTGCTTTGTTCAATTTCGTCGGATCGTCTCGTTGTCGCGGCTGTGTGCATGAGGCTGCTCGTTATCTCCCTCACAGCTCTCTCCATGTTTCTCTTTATTGGGTATTTTGATGAGCTCTCGCTCTTGTCCTACTTTTTTCTTTTTGTCTCGGGGTTGTGCTGTGCGGGAAACCGAGTATACGCTCGGGCTCAATCGGCACGGTTGAAGGCGGCGTCTAATGTCAACCGATGAAACGACGGCCAAGGCCGCCAAGGCCTCATTGTGGTTTGCTGTATGCAGCATTGTTCAGAAGTGCATTGGGCTTATTGTCATCCCGATCTATACGCGCCTGCTAAGTGAGCCGGAGTACGGTGACTATGTCGTGTTCCAATCGTGGACGGAAATCGCTGCTATTCTGATTACGCTGAACCTGGGTTCTTACGTCTTTTTCAATGGCATGATGAAGTACGAAGACGATCGAGATGGATTCGCGGCATCGATGCTTGGTCTGACTGGCGCGACGGGGCTTCTGTGGCTCGGTGCCTTCCTTGTGGCGCCATCGTTCTGGAGCAAGCTTTTGGGTCTGGCGGCACCCTATGTTTTCCTGCTTGTGCTGCGGTGCATTATTTCCCCCTGCTACTCCTATTGGTCCGCGAAGCTTCGCTACGAATTTCAATTCAAGCCTGTGGTGGCCCTTACCCTAGTGTTGACCATCGCAACGCCCGCCATTTCTATTCCGGCTATCTGGTTCTCTGCGGATAAGCTGGCTGCAGCCCTTATAGCCCAGGTAGCGGTTATGGCGGTGGTGTATCTCGTTCCCTTGGTATCTATCGTCTCGAAGAGCCGGAAGTTTTTCTGCCTAGCCTACTGGAGATACGCCCTGCGGTTCAACCTGCCTTTAATTCCCCACCTGCTTTCGACGGTAGTTCTTCAGCAGTGCGATCGCATCATGATTGCGGATCTGTGCGGGGCGGCCTATGCCGCCATCTATAACGTGGCCTATAGCGCGGGCTTGGCGATGAGTTTTATCCACAGTGCTATCGTGCAAGCATTGACCCCTTGGATGTATCAACTTATCAAGGAAAAGCAATACGGCAAGGTGCAGCCGGTTGCAGCCTCTTTGCTTATTCTCATTGGCGGCGCTAGTTTTCTACTCACGCTGTTCGCTCCCGAGGTCATGGCAGTGCTGGCTCCTTCTTCTTACCAAGAAGGCATTTACGCCATTCCGCCCGTAGCGGCCTGTGTTATGCTCATGACGGCCTTCAATCTATTTGTCACGGTGGAATACTTCTACGAAGAGACGCTTTGGGTCATGTTCGCCTCCATAGCAGCCGCTGTGCTGAACGTAGTACTCAATTTGTGGCTCCTTCCCATGTTCGGATTTGTCGCTGCAGGTTATACGACTATGTTCTGTTACTTTGCGCTCGTGTCCGGGCATTATCTTCTTATGCGCCGAGCGATTCGCCGCCATAATCCAGGCATGGTTCTGTTCAATGCGCCGCGCATTTTCTGCATCGTTATGGCCTTTATGGCTGCTACGGTGGCGTGCTCTGCCATCTATCCTTATCCGTGGGTTCGCTATGCCTTGGTAGTTATGCTCGCTGCTGTTGTTTGCTTTAAGCGTGCGTGGATTGCTGGCACGATTAAATCCATACTGCAGATTAAGGGGAGGTAACTTTATGGATAGGCTGTATATCTGCCACACGCCCTATCATGTGCTAGTGGCTTGCGAGTATGTCCTCGCGGATGCAAAGGGAGGAGGGTCTGCCAATTCTCGGCGCCAGGCCATTCTCTTGATGGACTCCATCGACAATTTCGAGGTCTATGCTAAGCGTCTGCAGAATTCTGGATTGTTCGATCGTGTATTTACGGTGCGCCACAGCGAGGCTTTTGCCCCGTGGACGAATACATCGTTTTACAAGACGCTTCTCCTACTATATCTGAGCAAGGGCCCACGAACTCGACTCAGTTTTGTGTTTGGCTTCGATGAGTATCTTATCTTTAACGATCATCGCGATATGGGAGCGGTGCTCCACCGTTATCGTATCCCATACCATCTTTTGGAAGACGGAAGAGATTGTTTCAAGCGCTTCGATCAAAATGATCTTCCGACGGCAAACAAGCCTTTTCTGCGAAAGATGCTCAAGAAGGTGTTCAATGTTCCTATTGGTATGGGTGATTCTCCATATTGTCTAGACATTCAGGTCAACTCCTGCGAGTCGTTAAAAACCGCAATCTCGAAACCGGTTATTGAGCGATCTAAGGACGTGCTCGAAGCGGTTATGGACGAGAAGGATCGCGAGGTGCTTGGCCAGGTATTCCCCGTTCCAGCTATCGACTCGCGTCGTGATTGCGCCGTGCTGGTGCTCACGTCGCCCATGGAGGCCCACGGAGGGGGATGGGATGAGGAAAAGCAGCTGGCGTATTATCGAGAAGTTGTTAAGAAGTATTCGAAAGGAGATGTGTTCCTTAAGCCTCATCCGCGCGATGGGGTCGATTATCAATCTCTAGTTGACTCTTGTCGTATTATTGATAAGAGTATTCCGATTGAGGTCTTGAACTTGAATCCCGATATATCATTTGACTATGCGGTGGCCTACCTCTCTACAGCACTTCCTGCTTTGAGAGGCTGCAAGCACAAGATTACACTCTGCGCCGTTTCGGATAACGACGCAACGACTCAAGGAGATTAAGGATGTCCTTCGCGATCTGTTACAAGCACGCTGGCGATGCATGGCGCTTAAGTTTCTCAGGGGCTCATCGGGACGCGCCCTCGCCGATCGAGTATGACGAGAGCCGGGGCATGATGTTGCTCGGCGAGCGCTTCGGCGTGCCGCTCACAACTGTTTTCGATGCTCCCTGGCAAAACAATCCCGTCGTTGTCAACGAATTGGGGATTGCGGCCAACCTCGTCGCCTTCGACGGCGCTGGTTGCGTTTTCGTGACGGATACTACGGGGCGAGAGCTGCTCTTCTACTATACGAGCGATGAATTCTTCGTGTTATCAGACAGTTTCTGGGACATTCTCAAGATTGTTCAACCTTCTTTTGACGATCTTGATGGGGAGGTTGTCGAGGAGATGGTCTCCACGGGCTGTGGCGTGCCGTGTGATTTCACGACGCCGATCAAGGGGCTGCGGTGGGCCTATCCGAATATGCTCGGAAGATTTGATGCCGCCACGGGCTCGTTCATAACGCGGCAGTTTTCCGAGGTGCGACGGACGGCGGAGGTACGTGATATCGATGAGGCGGTGGATGGCCTGCATCGATCGATGAGGAATATGGCGGAAACGCTGACGGAACAGTTTGCCGGCCAAAAACTGGGACTTGGCCTCTCTGGTGGTCTCGACTCTCGGGTGGCTCTTCACTATCTGCAGGAAGCCGGTGCTGATCTAACTTGTTTCAACACGTGTACAACACGACCCCATAAAGTACTCATTGCTCACAGTGTCGCCAAATCGCGCGCTTTGGCGAAGGCTGCCAACATTGAATACCGCGAAGTCGAATGGCGTCCGGACTCGGTGCGTGAGAAAATGGATCAGATGCTCGAAATGCAGCCATTGGGCACCACGGGTCACTATACCAATGTTTATAAATACGAACCAGTGGGGTTGCCGGATTTCGATGTGCTCATAACAGCAGGTCAGGGCATCGGCCCCTATCTTGTGGGAGTGTCTGCTGCATCGGGTTCAGACGCATGGACGCGGGAGGATGTGCTTGGCTATCTGCTGGGGCTTTCCCATGCTAGTGCGCAACCTTATTCATTTACGATCCATTCCATAAGAAAACAGCTTTCCAAAATGGGGCTGAAGAGGCTTGACACCGCGAAAGGGCCCGAATATCTCCAATGGAAGAAGATAGCTACTGACGACGCGCATGGGCGTGTCGCCCGTAAGGTGGCGGCATTTGTTGATGGCCGGCTTGCCAAGGGTTATAGGCCGGCGGATATCACTCTCGATTTTCGTACGAGTACATTGGGAGCTATCGGTAGAAACGGTGCCTACGAAAGCAGCCTTGGTCGTTTCCGTGACTTTACTATTTATACGCCCTTTCTTGTGCAGGAGGGATTGAAGTGGGATATACCTCTTATCGAGGATCGCCGCGTGCTCAAGGAGCTCGTGAAGCGAGAGATCCCCGAATTCGCTAATGTAGGGGAGGAAGAGGTGGGCTCTATCGGCTCGGCTGGCTCTCTGGCTCTGTTCGCCAACAAGTTTGAATTTGTTGCTCGCGGGAGCGGCATTATGGCAGAAGAATGGTATCGGGGTCATCCCGCTATTCGGAAAGCATTCGATGAAGACATGGGCAACGACTGTACCTGGTTTTACGAGCTCGTGCCTGGGGCGCGTGCAGTTGACTCAGTGTGGAAAATGAGTCCCGCTCGCAAGAATTCCATCTGGGAAATGAAGCGTCTTGTGGATTGCATAGAGACTCAGCGCTATCTTGAATTTAAACACTGAGAAAGAGAATGTGAGTTGATTGTGGATCGCAAAAGGCCAAACATTATTGCGGTTATACCCGCCCGTGGAGGATCGAAAGGTATTCCTCGGAAGAACATGCGTTTGATGGGCGGCAAGCCTCTTATCGCATACGCTATCGAAAACGCATTATCTAGTGAATTGGTGGATGATGTGGTGGTGTCTTCTGACTCTGAAGAGATATTGGCTTATGCAGCGCAATTTGAGGGCGTGACTGGGTTGCCGCGAGATACAGAGCTGGCCCTTGATGCCGTCACGCTCGACCCCGTTATCTACGATGCCGTTATGCGACGTGAGGAAGAGGCGGGAGTGTCCTTCGATGTTGTGGTAACGCTTCAGCCGACTTCGCCGCTGTTAACTAGAGAAACGCTCGACCAGGCACTCGCCATGTTCGTTGATTCCGATTTGGATTCGTGCATTAGCGTGGTGAACGCACCCCATCTGAGCTGGAAGGAAGATGGCAAAGGTGGTGTGGTACCCGCTTACGAGCAGCGTCTCAATCGTCAGCAGCTTCCGCCTAATTATCTGGAAACAGGCGCGTTCCTTATTGCCAATCGAGCGTCGGTTACGCCTACGACGCGTTTGGGGAAGACTGTTGGAGTGTTTGAGGTTCCCGAAAGGGAGTCAACCGACATCGATTCCATTAGTGATTGGATCGTATGCGAGTCTGAATTGTCGCGGAAGAAAATCGCTTTTCGCGTGGACGGTCATCGGGAGCTGGGCCTGGGCCATATTTATCGTGCTCTCACCTTGGGCTATGAGTTGGTAGGGCATGATATCGTCTATCTGTGCGACAAGCGGCACCGTGAGGGCGTTGAAAGGCTCAAGGACTCTTTCATGAATGTGGTTGAGCTCGACGGGGAAGACGCTCTTTTCGCATGGCTGGAGCAGAATGCTCCCGATGTGTTCGTCAACGATTTGCTGGACACTGAAGTAGATTACGTTCGCAGGGTGAAGCGCTACACGAAACGCTTCGTCTCTTTCGAGGATCTCGGCCCTGGTGCCCGTGCGGCCGATGCCGTCGTAAATGCCTTGTATGAAAATGGCGTGCCCTACTCCAACACCTATGCTGGGATGGAGTACGTGTGTCTTCGAGATGAGTTTCTGGGGACGCGTTACGCCCCTTTCAGGGCCGATGTGCAAAATGTACTGGTAACTTTTGGTGGAACTGATCCGCTCGATTTGACGGCGAGAATCTATGCGCTTGCACAGAGGGTTAATGCTGATGGGCTAGCGTATTCGTTTGATTTCATCATCGGTCCTGGTTACGGCGGCGCAACGCTCACCTCCATGCCGGAAAAGGGCATCACGGTGAGCACCGATGTCTCGCGGGTGAGCGATCATATGAGGAATGCCGATATTGCCTTTTGTTCGCAAGGGCGTACGACCTACGAATTGGCCTCTATGGGAGTTCCGGCTATTGTAATTGCTCAGAACGAAAGGGAGCTGCTGCATTCTTTCGCCCAAATGGACAACGGCTTCATTAATCTTGGATTGGGAAGCCGGGTAAGTGACGAGGATATTCTCTCTACGTTCGAATGGCTTGTGAAGGCTCGTACGGTGCGGAAAGAAATGCGCGATTTGATGCTACGAAACGATTTGGCCTCTGGCGCACATCGGGTGCGACAGATTATCTTGGGGGATGCGTTATGAGTGCGTTGACTGAACGGATGATTCGCGGTGATTTTACACTGATCGCCGAGGTCGGTGTCAATTATTATGACATTGCGCAACAGCGGGGGATAACTCCCATGGAAGCGGCAAAGCTCATGTGCCGCGAGGCTCGTGATGCTGGCGTTCACGCTGT